>ENA-OQIN01000005-OQIN01000005.1-human-gut-metagenome-genome-assembly--contig:-NODE-5-length-252499-cov-54.168500_pt1 | contig 252499 bp, 215 predicted proteins | sample MGYA00242581_ERZ504746 | MGnify/ENA primary metagenome ERZ504746 (study PRJEB26092, sample SAMD00036436) | human gut metagenome | host: Homo sapiens | study: EMG produced TPA metagenomics assembly of...
CGATCAACAGCTTGCCTACCAGCGCGGTACGGTAATTCACGTTCCAATTCTGGTTCGATCTGGTGAGGGTTACGGAATCCCACAGTTGGCTCATCGGAGGCAACTGCTTGACAAGCATGACAGGAGTTCCAGCGGTGATGCCACTGATTGGAATGCGGGCGATCGGAATCCACACGGTACCGGAATTGTTCAGGATACTACCCGACGGAACCGTGGGATCAGCCGCCGTGCCACTGGTGGCGGTGCCCTTCAACACAGCGAGCGCGATCGTTTCGATGTTGTTCGAACCTCGCGTGTATTTCACGCAGATCAGGTCGTTGCGGTTCCGTCCCGTGACTCCGCTTTCGATCGTGACGGTCTCCGCCGCGGTGACGCGTGCGTATCGTCCTTCGATCACAAGGTTGAGGACCGGGACGAGCGCTTTGTTTGCTGACTGCATGGTCACGGCGGGGAATTTGCCGTCGCTGCCTTGCAGCAGGTAGTTGCCGTTTCCGACCAGTCCGGCCTGCATGGCTCCTTGGTCGCTGGATGTGATGTGCGGAGCGCCGGCCTTGCCGGTGATGAGATTCATGGTCATGGTCATTCCTTCCTGTCGATGTTTTCAGGCGGTGCGCTGGTAGATGTGTCCTGGAAGGATGGTATTGCATTCCTTCCAAGTGCCGCCGTAGGTGGTTCCCGGATTTGTTGTGGCGGTGGTCCAGTAAAGGGAGCCGACCGGGTGGGCGGCGATGAACGCCTGGCTTGCGCTCATGCCCGTCTCGCCCTTGTCGCCCTTCGGGCCGACGAGGCTTGTGTTCGAGACTGGCTTGAACGTCACGTTTTTCCCGGTGGCTGTGATCTGTGCGTACATCAGGTTCTTGCCGCCGTTGGTCATGGCGAAGAAGTATTCGCCTACGGTCGGGGCACGGTTGAAACTGAGTGTCTGCCAGTCAAAATCCGAGCATGCGGACGTCCAGTATCCGGCTAGTATGCGTGTGATGATCAAGGCAGGCAACCCGGTCTCGCCGCGTTGTCCGGCCTCTCCTTTCGCTCCGGTGGCCCCGGTCGCGCCAGTGGCGCCGGCAGGGCCCTGCGGTCCTTGCACTCCCTGCTTGCCTTGCGGTCCGGTGTCGCCCTTGGGGCCTTTGACGTTGCCGAGCAGAATCTTCGTCATATTCGCTCCTTACTTTCCGTCATTAATCATGTAATACAGGTCGCCCGTCGCCGGATCGTAGGAGACGGGAGCCGCCGACGCGGTGGCCGTGTCCGCGTATACGGCGTACAGGTCTCCGTTCGGGTCGACCTGCAGTGTGAAGAATCCGGAAGTTGGCGCCGTCACGCCGCTGGCTCCCTGCGGACCGACCGGCCCCTGTGGACCCTGCAGTCCCTGAACGCCCTGCGCTCCTTGCTTGCCTTGCGGGCCGGTGGCCCCGGTAGCTCCAGTAGAACCGGCGGGGCCAATGGGACCGGTAGGACCAGTAGGCCCGGTGGGACCTGCTGGCCCGGCCGGCCCGATATCCCCTTTGTCTCCCTTGTCACCCTTCAGACCTTCAGGGCCTTGCGGACCAGTAGGCCCGGCGGCTCCAGTGGCTCCTTTGGGGCCTTGCGCACCGATAATGGATTGACGGGAAATCGTCTTTCCCGTGAATAGGCTGCCGGACTGTGAAACGCACTGCCAGACGATGCTGTATTTTCCGCCACCTGACAATGCGGTCGAATATTCGTTGGCGAGTGGTGTTCGGTTCAACCATTCGCTCACGTTCCCCGTGAAAGTGGATCCCACCGGATATTCGCCGACGAGGGATTTCTTCATCACGAGCGCCGGAAGGCCGACGTCGCCTTTAGCTCCCTGAACGCCCTGCGCTCCTTGCTTGCCTTGCGGGCCGGTGGCCCCGGTATCGCCCTTGTCGCCTTTGGGGCCTTTGATGTTGCCGATCAATAGTCGCGCCATGTGTCACCTTTCCGGGATGTCCACGTACAGGTTCCCGCTCTCGGAGTCCCAAACAAACGAGGGTGGGTTCGTGTTGTCCGGATAGTTCACGTACAGGTCGCCGTCGCCTTCCATGCTGAGCGTGAAGAAGCCGTTCGAGGGGGCGGATACGCCGCTGTCGCCCTTGTCACCCTTCTCCCCTTGCGGGCCCTGGATGCCTTGGGAACCTTGGATGCCTTGTCTGCCCTGGGGGCCGGTCGCTCCCTGTGGACCCGTGGGACCCTGCGGACCTGTGGAACCCGTCGGGCCTTGCGGTCCCGCCGCGCCGATCGCGCCGGCATCACCCTTATCGCCTTTCTCGCCGCGTATCCCCTGCAGTCCCTGTGGGCCTTCGGGACCGGCGACGCCTTGCGGCCCTCGCTCCCCGGTCGCTCCTTCCTCTCCCCGAGGACCGGTGGGTCCGGTCGCTCCGGTGGCCCCCTGTGGTCCTGTGTCGCCCTTGTCGCCCTTCTCCCCTTGCGGACCCTGGTCGCCTTTCGGAAGCCCCAAATTCAAGGTTTTGTCGCTGCCGGCGCCCGTGAGCGACGCGCTTGCCTGTGCACCGGGGGCGAGCGTGTCCACCGAACCGATTTTCAGGCCGGTGATGTAGTCGCCTTTCGGCTGTTTACCCGACAATGCGTTGTTGAGCGAGTCGATGTCGTTTCTGGTCACGTCGGCGCTGAACGTCCAGGCGTCGAGTTTGAGGCCGGCTCCAGCGTAGTAGGCGTGGCCACCATCCCCGATGGAGGATTCTCCGCTGTTGCCGCCGGCGCTGGCACCTCCGGATTCGTAGGTGACGGTGAGCACGCCTCCCGAAACCTTGACGATCTTCTTGGAGATCTCGGCAGTGACGACGAGGCCCGTGTTGTTGTCACGGCCCGTGACCAGGTCGCCGACGTCCGCGTCGATGCCGTCGGGAATGTCCACGTCGATGGTGCTGGTGTTCCGAAGTTCCTGGAATTTCTGCCTGCCCTTGTCCTCGAGCTCGTCGGCTTCGGCGTTGGACAACTCGTATGTGGCGGTGCGTTCGTCAAGCCCTTTGAGTGTCTGCGTGTGGCTGAACGTGCCGTTCGCGTCGGCGTACCAGTGGATGACGGTACGGTCCTTGAGTTCGCCCTTGCCCAGGCAGATGAGATGGTTGATCGGGTGCGCCGCCTGTTTGGCGGTGAAGTCGATGAGGTCCGAGTCGATGCTGTCGCCGATCGTGCGGACGGGCATGGCGCTCATGGCCACCTTGTCGCCGTCATTACGCAACCGGAGTTTGAGTCCGCTTGCCCTGAGCATCTTGACCAGACCGCTGTACAGGTCCACGTACCGGTCGAACTGGCAGGTGGTCTTGTGGTCGGCGCTTTCGTCGGTGACGGTGAACAGGCCTTGCAATCCCGCACGGCTGACGAGCGTGCGCATGATGACGGGAATCGTGCCGGACAGGGTGAGGTAATCGTTGTTCCTGTCCGGTTCGATGATCTTCGAAGCGAGCACTCCATGCCAGTCGCGGCCATGCCATGTGACGGTGGACAGGCCTCCGTCCACGTCGACATCCGTGTCGTCGATGATGCCGCCGTACTCGGTGCCGTCGATCATGATGCGGCTCCCCGCCTTGAGCGCGGCGTCTTCGACCTGCAGGTCGAAGTCGTTCTCCCCGCTGCCGAACGCGAGGTCGAGCGTGTATGAGGCGTGGCTCGCCACGGGTTTGCCTGTGGCGTCGGTGACGATCAGGTCCATGGCGGTTCGCTCCTTTCCTCGCAGACCGTCAAGTCGAATTGGAATCCTCCCGGCCAACTGATCGGCTGTGTTCCGGGCGCGAGCGGTTGGAACACGTACCGGCCGGAATCCTTGCCCGACCCTCGCACGGCCTGCGCGAAGCAGTTGGTGGCGAGCCCGGTGCCGCTGGCCATGGTGACGGTCCTAACATCGCCGGTGCCGTCGATTTCCAGACGTGAGCCGGATGGTACGGTCACGTCGACCTCGTACCGGTTGTTTCCGATGATGACGTACGGGTTTGCGCATGGTCCGAATATCGTGAGTTTGACCGGCTGCGGGATGGATGTGTCGTTGACGATTTCCGCGCCCAATGCCATGCCGGCGAAATCATGCGGATAATCATGCGGATAGTCCAAGTCGGAGGTTCCGGAATCGTATCGCGGCGTGAAATGCGTCATGGTCGAACGACGCCACACGCCATCGGCCAGTACGATGGTCAACTGCGTCTCGACCATCGTGGGCGTGATGGACTGCGGCTCGCTTTTCGTGATCCACGCTCCGGCTTTCCACTCGCCGTCGGCGATGAGCGTGCCTGGTTCTCCGGAGGCCATGTCGGCGTCCGCGAGGCGGCGCAATAGGTCGAGCGTCTCCGGAGAATCGTGGATCTTCACGGGGATGGTCGTCTCACGTGTCTTGCGTGTGATGCCCGTGATGCCGCGCGAGGCGAGGCTGTAATCCCAGATGCGGGCGCGCAGTCCAGTGAGCGTCCCGCCGTAGAGCGGCCCTTCGAAACCGATCGACTCGCCTGTCGCGCCGCTCACGTAGCTCAGGGTTCTCATGCCACGCTCCTTACGAGTCTTGCGAAGTCACGCTGGGTGAACGGCCGGTCGTCGGCCGTCGCCGTTTCGACAGCTTCGATCAGCGTGTCCATCCTGCCGATGACGGTTTCCAAGAGTCTGTCGGAATCCGATGGCATGGCCGTGGTGACGTTCAATCGTCCGGTCTTCGACCAGTCCGTGCCGTCGAGGCTCATCGAGGAGACGAGCGAGTCCATGGACCGGTCGACCACGGCGGCCGAATCGTCGATGCCCAGGGCCATGCCCCGGCCGATCATCACGCCGACCTCGTCACGCATGAGGCGTGATGGTGAGTGGATGCCGAGTTTGCTTTTGACAGCGGAGATGGCATCGTTGACGCCGGAGAGCAGGCTCGACGCGATGCTGCCGATCTTGCTCTGGATGCCGCTGACGATGCCGTTGACGATATTCGCTCCGATGCTGAGCATGCGGCCCGGCAGTGATGACAGGGTGCTGACGATGTTCTGCACGAACTGGTTGCCGGCCTGCAACGCCTTGGACCCCATCTGGGACGCCCAGCTGGCAACGCTGGAAATAGTCGCGGACAGCCATGAGCCGATTCGTCCCGGCAATTCGGAGAGGAACGTACCCACGCTCGTGAGGAACCGGCTGCCCGCCTGGATGGCCTGCGACGCCATGTTGGAAACCCACGCCGAGGCTGAGGCTACGGCTCCCGCGAGCCAGCTAGCCACATTGCCGGGCAGCTGGGTGAGGAACGTGCCGACGTTCTGCAGGAACTGCGTACCCATCTGTAGAGCTTGCATGGCCGTGGACGACACCCATGCGCCGATGCTCGCGGCTGTCGAGGCGAGCCATGCGGCCACGTTCCCGGGGAGTTGGGCGAGGAACGTGCCGACGTTCTGCACGAATTGCATGCCCATCTGGAGGGCCTGCGCGCCGAACGCGACCGCGTACAGCGCGATTGACGTGACGGTGTAGCCGAGCCAGTAGGCGATCGTCTCTGGCAGGTTCATGATCGCGTTGGCGAGGTTTGTGAGGAACTGTTGTCCGGCCTGCAATGCGGACTGGCCAAGGCTCACGGCCCATGATGCGACGGCTGACGCTGCTCCGGCGAGCCAGCTGGCGATGTTGCCGGGCAGTTGTTGGAACCATTGTCCGACACCTTGGATGGCCGACGGGAGCGTCGAGGTGAAGAACGTGACGATGGTCTGGCCGATAGAGGTGACCTTGCCGACGGTCGCCTGCCACGCGGACGAGAGGAACGACGTGAACGACGCCCACATTTGACGTCCGGTATTGGTCTGGGTGAAGAACCATGCCAATGCGGCCACGACCGCACCGATGGCTACGACGAGCATTCCGATAGGATTCGCGTCCAAAGCAGCGCTGAATGCCAATTGCACGGCGGTCGCGGCCTTGGTCACCGCACTCCACGCCGATTGAGCGGTCTTGACGATGTTGAACGAGCCAGCGAGTTGCTTCAGACCGCCCGCCACACTTCCCGCGTCGGAGATCTTGCCAATCAAATCGAACGCGGCCGTAGCGGTCTTCTCCACACCGGAGGCAGTCGCGGAAATGGCCTTCAGTCCACCGGAAACTGTCTTCAGCCCGGCCGAGACGATATCCCAGCCTTTGACCGCGAGCAATGCAATGGTGATGGCTTTCAACGCGCCGGATACCAGTGCGCCGTTCTGCTGCGCCCACTGTCCGACCGACTGCAACCAGCCTCCCACCGTCATGAGCACGCCGGTCAAAGTGTTCAACAGTCCGGCGAAGCTCTGCGCCGCGGAACTGGCGGTGCGCGCGCTGTCGTTGAAGCCGAAGGCCTGCGAGACCGCGGCCGCCAATCCGGAAACCAGCGAGCCCAATCCGGAGATGACGCCGGTCAGGCTTTCAAGGAACGGCTGCAACGCGCCCGTCTCGATGAACGTGTTGACGAACGTCTTCGCCCATCCCGCCGCGTTCGACAACGCCTGCGCGACCGAAGCGACCACTCCCGCGAGCGCGCCGGCGGTTGTGGAGAACATTGTGGCGGCTTCGCCGCCATTGTTGAGTCCGCCTATGAGTGATGTGGTTGCGTTCCAGAGGCCAGTGAGTTGGCTTTTGAGGCTGGCCGTCGCCGAGGCGAGCATCTGGAAGCCGGGGATGTTGGAGATCGTGTCGCCAAGGTTTTTGAGTTTCGCCTGTGTGGCGGGTATCGCGTTCTCGAGATCTTGTTGGAGTGCCGCTCCGACTTTTTGCAGGGTTGGTGTGACGGCTGCGGTGAATGTGTCGATGAGTGGGATGGCTTGGTTGAACAGGCCGCGTAAGCCGTTGAGGACTGGTGTGGCGGCTGTTTCTCCGAGTCGGCTCAACGCGGCTTTCACGTTGGCCAGGGCGCCGGTGAATGTGGTGCCTGCGGATAGTGCGGCGCCGCCTAGGCCTTCCTGCATGGCGTCGGCGAAGGTTTGAAAGTCGATTTTGCCGTCCGAGACCATGTCGGACACTTCGGCGCTGGTCTTGTTCAGGTGCTTGCCGAGCATCTGGAGGACTGGGATGCCGCTCGACATGAGCTGGAGCATGTCGTCGCCCTGGAGTTTGCCTCGGGCGGCGACGGAACCGAAGATCATGCCGATGTCGGTCAGGCTTCTGCCGCTGATCTGCGCGGTGTCGGCCACGGTCTTGAGGACCTTGGTCAGGTCCCCGCCTTCCTTGATGCCGGAGGCGGACAGGCTTGCCGCGACGGTCGCGGCGTCACCCAATCCGAACGCGGTGCCCTTGACGGACGCGAGCGCGTCGTTCATGATTTCGGTGACGCTCGCGCTGTCGTGGCCGAGGCCTTTGAGTTTGGCTTGCGCGTTCTCGATGTTGAGGGCGCGGGTGAAGCCGCCTTTGGCGGCCAATGCGGTGATGCCGCCGGCGAGGGTGGCGATCGCGCCGGTGCCGACCTTGCCGATTTTGCCGAATGCTCCGCCGATTTTCGAAATGAGGGTGTTGGAGCTTTTCTTGGAGGCGTTGTTGACGGCGTCGCCGATGTCGCCTTCGATGCTTTTGCCGAATCCTTTGCCGGATGGTTCGACGTGGACGTATGCGACGCCTATGTCCTGTGCTGCCATCGTGTTTCCTTATTCGTAGGTTGGGATTCCGATGGCGGTCGGAGTCAGAGGTCGTCGTTGATGTGGAAGTAGGCTTTGAGCCGTTCCCTGTCCTCGCGTTGACGGCGGGTGAGGTTGTGCGTCGGGGTTGGCGGGCGGAGCGGGTCGTGCTCGTGGTCGAACCATGGGCGTTTGCGTTGTCCGGACAGCGTCCAGACCGCCTGTTCGGCTCCGTCGGGCGCGTAGACGGCGTTCTGCAACGCCATCCACGAGTGGCTCGTATGGTCTTTGAGGATTTCGCGGGTCAACGCCCAGGCGAGTCCCCAATCGACTCGTGGACGTTGGTCTTCAACCCATTCCCGGAAGCGTACGGGCCTGTAGATCTGCCCGTACGCTCGGATCCAGTCGTAGGCTAGTGCCGCGCGATTGTTGTTCCAGAGGTGGGCGAGGTAAACGCTTTTGGGTCCAGTCCGGATTCCTCGGCCCACGCCTTGATGGTCGCGGTGAGGTAGGCCATCGGACGTTTGGTCTTGCGCAGCACGTTCCAGAAGTTCGGCTGCATCGTCTGGAAGTAGGCGAGGAACGTGCTCACGCAGGCCGTGGTTTCCTCGTCGGACAATGCGGGCTTGCTTTTGACCAGGAGGATGGCCTGGACGAGTTCGATGGGCAGTTCCGCGTTGTTGAGGTTCGGCAGGTCGAGTTTGACGCCGGCGACCTCGAGGTGCACGTCGGGTTTGAGCTCTTCCGCTTCGGTCAGGTCTACGTCCACGACATGGTATTCTTTGTCGCTCATGTTGGCTCCGTTCTAATGGTTGGCGGTTGAATGGGTGTCCCGTGCGGCCGACCGCCATCGGCCGCACGGGAAGAATCAATGGGTCACTTGGCGTCTTCGGTGACGAGGCCCCATGCGTGGAACTGTTCGCCGTTGGTGCCCTTGAGCATCTTGAACGTCATGCTGAAGTTCATGATCTCGCTGGATTTCAGGCTCACGTCGTCGCGGTCGCTCACCTTCGCGTTGGTGCCGTACAGGAGGAACGGACGGTCCTGCTGGTCGAGCGCGACCAGCACGAGGATCCACTCCTTCTTCAATCCGGCGCCCTTGATGCTGATGCCGCCGTCCGAATCGACGTCCACGTCGAAGTAGGCCGACACCACATCCTTGCGGCCCTCCATGGCGGCGAGCTGCAGGGTCCAGTAGCCCGGGTCCGTGTCGGACAGGACGATGTCGCCGTTGTGGGCCTTATAGTCGGTGCTGTCGCCCGGTTCCGGATGCAGGACGGCGCCGTCCTCCGTGGAGTAGCCGATCGGCTTCTTGCTTGCCGGCGGCGTCCAGTTCACGCCGGTCGGCGCGACGAAAGTGCTGTCGCCCTTGGGGAACAGGAACAGCGCGTAGTTCTTGATCAGGCGCACGTTGCCTGCGGTGTTGCCGCTGGACACGTACCCGTAGTCGGTCGCGCCCTGCGCGGCGACGGTGGTTTTTTCGTTGTTGTCAGACATTCGTCTGCACCTTTCCGTTCTTCGCGTGTGGCGGCACGTTGTCTTTGGTTGTGTTTCAGTTGACGGTGACCTCGAGCAGGAGCACGCCGTACGCGCTCACCAGTCTCTTGTCCTCGTCGGTCATGCGTACCGGCCCGGATTCCAGTGACGCGCTGATGAGCGGCGCGACGGTTCCGAGCCTGATGATCTCCCTCGCGATTGCCGCCCACAGGCGGGCGGCCTTGTCCCAGTCGCCCGTATGGTCCTCTCTCATGCAGCGCACGCTCAGCCGCAGTCGCACGGCCTGGGAGATGGGAGTGCTCATGCCTTGCATGGAGTCGGCCAATGTGGCTTCGGTGAAGGGAGGTTCGAGGTCGCTTCGTTCGATCGTGTCGAACGTCACGTCCGGGAACAGTGTCCTCAGTTTGGGCAGGAGCAGCGGCTCCGTGCGCCGTGGGGTGATGGGGATGCTCATACGCGCATCCTTCCGAGCGTGTCCTCCAATGTGCCGTGCGCCTTCTCCACGGGTGCGGGGCAGAGGATCGCCACGCCGCTACGGTTCTTGCCGTCATGGTCGCGGACCATGCAACGGTCATCCTCTACGGCGGCCTCGGCCGCGTCCCTCATGCGCGAGCGCAATGTCTCGTTTTTGAGGACCTGTTGGCTGAACGCCTTGCGGTTGAATACGAATCTGCATCGTTTGGTCATGCTTATCCTTCCCGTTCGCCCACGGTGATGACGTCGCCGATGTGGCGTCCGTGGAGGTTGTTCCACACTTGCGGTTTTCCTTTGACGGGCAGGAGGATGCCTCTGACTTTGATCAGGTCGGTGGCTTGGATGCCTGTCGGCTGGCTACCGCGGATGTGGATCGTGTATTCGATGGTCTGCGGGCTGGCGTTCTCCTCGGTCTGGTCAATAGTGGAGGTTGGGGCTACCACAGCCTGGAACGTGCCGACGCGGGCGGGTTTGCCCTGGATGGGGTTGCCGTCCGTGTCGGTGGTGGGCTGGCCGCGCCAGATTTCGATGGTTTCCACTAGGACGTCTTCCCCGTTGCCATGTCGACGCTGAACGCGCGTTGCGCGTTGATGCCGAGGATGCGTTTCTCGTCGTCGCGCAGCCAGAGATCGCCGGTGGGCGCTCCGAAACTGTATTGTTCGCTGAAGCTGCCGGTGGTCTGGTTCATCTGCGTGATGCCGCCGGGAATGTCGTACGGGTCGGCCTGCATGATCCTGCGGACGATGTCGCAGGTGATCTTCGTCAACAGTCGTGGCCGTTCGTCGAGGAGCCGCCGCCAGTTCGGGGAGCGTTCCTTGATGTAGTCGGTCACGTCCGCGAGATGCGTGTCGGCTTTCTCGCGTTCCTCGTCGGTGAGCTTGTGCCACCTCCGTTCGAGATCGTCGGAGGTGGCGAACATGTCGGGCTCGTCCGTCATGGTCACTTCTTGTCCGGCAGTTTGACCGCCCCGGCGGATACGAGGCCGGCGATGGTGTCGTCGAACTGTTTCGCCAACGTGTTGAACGCGGTGACGAGTTTGTCGAATTCGTCCTTGGTCGGAGTGTCCGCCGCGGCCTCGGCGATGTTGCTGTCGACGTTGCCGATCGCTTGTTCGGGCGCGTACTGCTTAATGCCGCCGAGGGTGTCCTCGCCGGCCGCCGGCAGCTCGTAGGCGCTGGATCCGGCGGAGAAGTCCGTGCCATCCTTGTTGACAAGGCTCACCTGCGCGTCCAACGGTCCGATCGCATGCTTCTTCTTACCTGACGGATTGACCACAAGGGTCTGGATGGGGAAACTCATCGTTCACCTCATTCCGTGGCCTTGAGTACGGCGAACGCCTTCGGATCGATGATCGCGAACGCGTACATCGCCTCGGTGCGGTATGCGATCTGGTTATGGGCCTTCAGGTCCACGCCGGTCTGGTCCGGATCGCCGTAGGCGATGATCTCGCTGGTCAGATCGCGGACCATGCCCCATTTGATGAGGCTGAAATCTCCCATGAACGCGAGCACCTTCGTCGGGGTCTTGGCCAGTCGGCCGTTGACGGTTCCGGAGGTCGCGGCGGTGATGCCGTCCAGGCTGCCGGCCTGCAGGTTCAGCGGGATCTCCGGGTAGAAGCGCATGCCGGTGGAGGGGACGCGCAGCTTGCGCAGGCGGGACGCCCAGGTCTTGGACAGGGCGACACCGTTGATGTCGTAGGAGTCGTTCAGCGCGTCGGCCAAAGCGTCCACGTTGCCGATCTCATCCTCGGTGGCGATCACCTGCACGGCAGACGTGCTCAATGGGTCGAATCCGGAGAGCGCCTCACCGGTCTTGGGGTTGATCGCATGGTAGATCACGTAGTCGAGGGCGCGGCCCAGTGCGGCTGCCTGATCGGCCTGGATGCTGCGGATGATCTGCAGCTGGTTGTCCTCGTCGGCCCACTGGAGTTCGCTGGTGACGCGGGTGGTGGTCTGCACCTTGAAGCGCTTCGCCACGACGGAGTCCACGGTCTGCTCGTAGCTGCTCTTGACCGCGCCTTCGGCCACTACCTCGGCTTCGCTCTTGCCGTTGAACACGAGGTAGTCGGCGTCGGAGAAGATCTGTGGCGTGCTGGGGCTCAGGGACGCGATGGTGCTGGTGTCCTTGGCCTTGTTCACGATTTCGGTGGCCACGCTCACGGGGAGCTTGATCTGGTCTGTTTTCATCGCCATGATGGCTTGTCCTTTCGGATGGTTGGGTTATTCACCTAGGAGCTGGTGGATGTACGAGAGCTCTTCGGCGTCCTTGTTGTTGTTCTGGTGCGATGGAGAGCCCGTCTGGTTCCTCACCTGAGGCGGCTTGGATGCCGGATGCAGCGCCGCGTGCAGGAGGTCCGCATGCGCCTCGAGTTCCTCCTTGGTTCCGCCGCGCAGCAGTTCGGCCGGAACGTCCTTGTCTTTGGCGACTTCGGACACCCATTCCGCGTGCTGCTTCTCGGCCGCGGCGTCGTCGATCTGCTTGCGCAGCGCCGCGTTCGATTCCTTGAGTTTGTCGATTTCGCTCTTTCCGGCGTTCTCCATCTCGTCGAGTTTCATGGCCTTGGACTTGAGCTCGTCGTAGTCCTTGTACTTGCCGCGCTCCTTGGCCAGTCGCTTCTCGACGATCTGGTCGACCTGTTCCTGGGTGAACGACCTCGGCTCACCGCCATCGCCACCGTCATTGGAACCGCCCTCGTCGCCACCGCCGTCGATGAGACGGATGTGTGCCGGGAATCGGAATCTGATGGACATGCTGCTCTCCTTTGCTGTTTCCCGTGGATTCGAGTTCGACCGCGCCACGGTGCGCTGTATGGTCCTCCCACGCGATACGGCGCTGGTCGCCGCCAACCTGAATGGCTGGCCGAGTGGTGGATGCAGGATTCGCACCTGCGCGGCTGTGAAGCGCCCGAGTTACAGTCGGGTCCATTCGTCTGCTCTGGCAATCCACCGAAATCAATGGTTTTTGGTAAAATAGAAGTACCGGAGGTCCCGTGCAGACTTGAAATAATAGCCTATTCGTGCGGGAGTGCCTCCGGGTTTTTATTGCAGCTCGATTTCTCTCATCCCGTTGTTGTCCAATAGGAACAAACGTCTGATCTTGTTTTTCTTATGCAGCGCGTTATAGCGGGAAAGTTGCGTCACCAGTTTCTCCGGAGCCGAGTATCCAGTGAGATCCACAATGAATGCATCCTTCACGACACCATGCTGCTCGGCTTTGGATACCGCTTTTGAGATGTTCTTCGAAATGGATCCGTAGTCTGGGCGTTTTTGCCGAGATGACTTAACCTCGCACTCAAGGTCTTGCTCAATCCATTTCAAGTCATTCGTCGATTTGTGCCCCAAAGTATCGCGTGGAATCCATTCGTAATGCTGTCCGAGTGACTTGAAATGTTCCAGGAACACGATTTCATGCATCTCAAGGACGTCTGCGTCTACTGGGACGCCAAGCGCCTTCTGCCTTCCATCCCATCCTTTCTTGCTTAATGATTTCTCGTCGCGCATGCCGGTGAAATCATGTTCGACTTTGAAAGACGCACGTTTCTTCGGCATGATCCCGTCGCTCAATTGCTTAGGGAACTTATGACGCATAACGAATGTGACGGCATTCGCGTCGGCCGAATCCAACTTGATTCCGGCTTCCTCGGCGGAGGACTTCCAATTCTTTCCCAATGCGTTGCCGTTGATGGCTTGCACGGCCTGATCGTACATGGCTTTATACTTCGCTTGGTCATAGCCGAAGATCTTGTCCTTGCCCCAGCTGCACACGGGAATGCAACGGCATTTGCCGTTATGGAAAGAGCCGCCGAAGTCCGCGCTTTCCTCACTGGTGTATGCGAATCCTCGGCTGGCGAGCATCACGCAAAATGCACAAGGATTGGAGCCTCGTGGGACGCGTGCCCATCCAGGATGCGTCTCGTCGGCGTCGCGGTTGTTCTGCGTGGTCAATCGTACAGACCTGCTCATCATGTCGGCAATGAACTGCTGCCAGTCGTCCACCGTCTTCAGGTCGGGCCAAAGGTCTTCAACAGTCAGCCCGTTGGCGTTGCCATGCTTCAAATTAGTGTAGTTATGCCCATTCCAATCGGTTCCAGTGAAACCGCCTACCTGACGGTATAGCACTTCATATTCGTCGCAAGTAGATGAGACGTAGGGCGGCATTTTGATGCCGGCGTATTTCTGCCACAGGTTCCTGGTGTCAGTGTAGTACCTGCGTGATCGTTCGGACGCATCGCGGGTGTACCTGAGCACTATGTCTTGTCGTTCCAACGGTTTCGCGGATTCCATCGCGTCGGTGGCGTCGTCTGTCAGATTCTCAAGATCAGTCTCGTAATCCCTATGCAGTTTCTCCAGTTTCTGACGAAGCTGCGCTTTCGCCGGTTCCGGCAGATCCAGATTGTTCAGATCCATCCGTCACCTCCGAGGACGCCGCGCTTCTGTCCATGAGCTGGTCGATGCGTTGTTCCGATTTCTGCCGTTGCTGGTCGGCGCGTAGGCGGGTGATTTCCTCGCGGGTCAGGCCGAGACGTTCGAGTCCGACATCGGAGTCGGCGTAGCCGGTGATCTTGTCGGCGATCTTCGTGAACGCGTCGGCGCGCGCCGCGTCGGAGATTTCCCTTGTGGGCGCCCATACCGGATGCACGTCGCGTATGGAGTCGGGTATCGTGTTCGCGCCTTCGCGCAATGCCACGGCGATGCCCATGGCCCGTTTGAGTTCCCGCCCGAAGGCCACGTTCTGCTTGTCGGCGATGCGCGTCAACCGTCGTTCGGCGGATGCCATGGCCTCGGCGCTGGTCGGATTGTCCAACGTGATGCCCAGATAGTCGACCGGCACTCGGGTCTGCGAGGCGACGAGCATGGCCAAGGTCTTGAGCATGTCCGAATGGGGCGTCATGGACGCCTGCTGCACCTGATGCAGTTGGGGAAGCTCTCCGTTCTCGTCCGCGGTGATCGCGTTGATCGCCTGGATGAGACTCGTCCATGTGTTGCTGCTGAACGCGTCCCTGTTCGCTCCGATGAACCAGAGTTTCGGAACGGAATAGAATTCGGCCGACGCCTCCATGCGGACCACGGTGCGGAATCCGGCGTCGACGAGGCTCATGAGCGAACGGCTGATGCGGCTGTGGCCGAATGGCCGGTCCATCTGCCTGTCGTAGGCGAGCGCGACGGCAGTCGGCTGGTCGAAGTTCGTTTCGATTTTCTCCGCCCGCCATGGGGTCAGGTGGCCGGAGCATTCGTAGACCTTGCCGGGGAGCCACACGTTGAACGCGCAGATTCGTCCGTCCTTGTCGTCCTCGGTGATGGTCAATGCCGCGGCCAGACGGTGGTTGCGTCGGTCCCAGATTCCAGCGGACCAGTCGGCGGAGCGTGGGATCATGCTGATCCGGTCCGGATTCTCCGGGTCTGCGGCGATGGTCAGGAAGCTGCATGAGTGCTTGTAAGCGGATACGATCAGTTCTGACGTGGCCACGTCCAATTGGTTGTCCTCGAACAGGTCGTTGACGCCCATCGTGTCGTCGCCGGATACGCTGAACCCTTCCAGGTCGCTCAGGTCGCTCAATGATCGGACGGCCAGTTCGGGCCATCCGATCATCGCCTCGACCTTGTTTTTGATCTGGTCGGGGATGGAGATTCCGAAGTCTTTGAATCGTTCCTTGCAGTCGTAGTAGGCTCCGCGGATCAGGTTGCGTGGGTATTTCTCACGCCACACGCGCAACAGTTCGTGGATGATGGGCATGTCCTCGTCGTCGACGCCGAGGATGGTGCCGACGTTTCCGCTTGCGGTGTCGAGGTAGCTGCTGCCGGTGAATTTCGGAGCGACACTTACCGTTGTGCCGTCGGCCATGTAGAACACCATCAGAACATCACCTCCTGTCGTCTTCCCGGATGTCGTTTCGTCGTGAACGCCCCATACAGGGCGAGAGTGGTGGACACGAGCGGCGTGATGTCGACATCACTGCCGAGTTTGTTCCAAGCGATCGCGCCGGACTGTCCAAGAGGCCGCGTGGTGGCGCCCTTGACGGCCGCGGCCAGCTGCGGCTGGTATTCGTCCCGCGGGTGCTTGAGCGTTCCGGCTTTGAGCATGTCGAGGAACCGGCCGCATGCTCGGCCCATCTCCTGCATGTTCGTGACCGTGACCTTCACATGTGCTTTCTTCAGTTCGGGCAGCAGGCTCATGGCGGGCGACTGCGCGTCGATGACCACGCTGGCGGTCTTCGGCCAATGTTCGGCGAGCCAGTCCACGGCCCACATGGTTCCCGCCTGCCGCGCGTCCTTGATGTTCGCCATCTGGATGATTGCCGAACCGTCCGCGTACCGTAGCGCGGCTCCGATGGTCAGCACGCTCCTGTCCGGAGGCATGTCGATGCCGAAGCTCACCGTGCCGCCCTCGGGCACGTCGTCGATGGCCGCGGCCTGCCACAGGTCGGGGCTGATGGCGTATGCGGTGGCGGTCTCGCCCCATATGCCAAGCGCCTCGCGACGGAACGAATCCTCCGACAGGTTGTTGCGCATGCGCATGATTGCCTGTTCGCTTGTACGTTTCGGATAGCTGGGATTCGCTTTAGCCCACTGTTCGCGGTCGTCCGAATCCGCGTCCTTGTCGGCGGCAAGCTCCACGTAGAGGAGGTTTCCGTCATGGTTCAGCGCGTGCATGCGTTTCTCCGTGAACGCATCGCACTGGTCTCCCGGCTTGGGTGGATTGCCCATATACACGACCAGGGGGTTAGGACTCGTGTTCAAAACCGGAATCATGTTGTCCATCGCGCGCACTGTGAGGATCTGCGCTTCGTCGAACACGGCCACGTCCACGCTGTGCAATCCTCGGCCGAAGCCGTTTTCGCGGGCGCCGAACATGATGCGGCTGCCGGACGTGAACGTGATCTCCTGTTGGCCGTTTGCTCTGCGGATGCGTTCCACGTACCGGCCGAGCACTGGATTATGCTCCATCTCGCACATGTCCGCGAATGTCTCGTCGCTGGTGCGCGTATGGTGGGCGGTCCAGATGGCTTTCAGGTTCGGTGTGAGTATCGCCTTGAGGAACAACGCGGTGCCGACGGTGAAGGTCTTGCCGATCTGCCTGCAGCTGGACAGCACGGCGCCGTCCGCGCCACACGCATACTTGCCTTCCGCGTTCTTGGCGAACAGAAGCCACAAGAAGCCCTGCTGCCACAAGTCGAAACGGATGCCGGCCTTGCGCGCGGCTTTGTTGATTCGCGTGAACTCGCTGCCGACGATGCCTTCCGGCTGGCGCAGGATCTTGGCGATCTCAGACAATCGACGCTCCGACATCGTCCGTCACCTCGTCTTCCTCATCGTCCAACAGGTCGGTCAGACCGCCGCCTTGGAGCGATTCGATGCGTTCGCATACGTCGATGAGCTGGCGGCTGATCGCAGGCAGTGCGTTTGCCGGTGTGGACGTGTCATCCATGGCCTTCTGCAGTCGGTCACGGTTGGCGCGCAGCATGTCCAGCATGCTGCCGTCCATCATCCGTTCGAAGCTCCGCTGGTCGAGATCCTGCTCCGGCTTCTGTTTCGTTTCCACGGCTTTGACGGGCGGCTTACTGTTCCGGTCCTGTGCGGGCCTGTTCTTTTTCCGACGATAATCGGCTTTCTGGCGGCAGGATTTGGAACAGTACTTCTGAGGCCGCCCATGGCCGGAAGGCTGGAATTCCTTGCCGCAGAGCTCGCACTTCATCGGCGTAATCCTCGCTTTCCGACCTTTCGTTGTTTCCTCTGTTTCCGACGTTTGCATTCCGGGAGGGATACCGGCACTGCACCCGAGGCTACCCCAAGGGGGTATGACCGGGTACCCTGCCCTGGTATCGGGTCAGATGCCGAACGTTTTGAACGGCATCGAGCTTGATTTCACTTCCTGTCTGCCAGCCAGCAGCGCTCGTGCGTGTTCGTCTGTCTTGTCGCTCTTCATCCTGTTGCAGATGCGGTGCGTGAGCCTGCAGTTAGTGAAGCTGTATGGATCACCGCCGCGTGAGACCGGTATGAGCTCATCCACTTCGGCGCTCATCGGATGTGGTGTCTTCAATGTCTTGTCGACTGGCTTGCCGCAGATGGCGCACACATCGTATGCGGCCAGCACTCTTTGCCTGAGCATGCGCCGCCGGTATCCGTTGCTGACCCGCTCGTTGCGTCGCTTGCTCATGGTTATTCCTTCGTATGAAGTCCTAGCATGGCCGACCACGTGTCGGCTAGGGATCCCGTCATCTGTGGATATCCCCTCACGAGGTTATTCATGGAGCGCCTTCGGCGGGAGTCGAACCCGCGCATACACGCGGCCGCAAGGAAGAGGATCCGAAGATCTGCGACCGGTGTGATCTGCCACTGATCCCTACGAAGGCATGGACAGGCGGTTTGAGCATCACCGCATCACGTAAGCGCGGGATTGGCTTGCCTGCCACTGTTGGTGTATGCCCACTCTGACGGGAGTGGGCGGAGCGTGTCCGATATGCCGTTCGGACAGGACGGTGTTACGTAGCACAAGGAGTTAGGAGAATCCAAGGTGGATATGAAAAGGGTTCAAACCAAGTCACCTCGGTTTGAACCCTTTAATCCACTGACAATTTTGCGTTGCACTTTCGATTTTGTCAAATCGAGTCGCGTCGCATGACCTGTCCATGCACGTCGGAAAGCCTGTACAACGGCTGCCCCTTCACGTTTTCACCAACCGGTTGGAGCCTGCCGCGCTTGCGCCATGAGCGAATCGTGTTCGCGTTGCACTGGAATCCGCATTCGCGCAGCAGTTCCGCACACTCCCCCGCCGTGAACGCCCTGCCCGATTCGATGCACTCCCGCAGGAAACCCAATCGCACATCGACCACGCGATAAGCGTTGCCGCACACCGGACAATCAACGCTCACCGCGCCGACCTCCGCACTCAGCTCCACTCCACACAGAGGATTCAGGCACCTGCCGATGCCATGCCTGGATGGTGGCACGTCGATGATGCTCATCGTCTTGCGCACCAATCGCTCCCAGTCGTGCCATATCAAACCGATGTCCGGCAATCGTGAAAGACGATTGCAATCCGCGCAGACGCTCAGGCACTTCGATGCGGACGGATGAATCCTGCTATCGGCCCATGGCATGGCCGGCGGAGCATACAACCGCCGCCAAAGAGCGACGGCCAAATCATCGATCTCCTGCAGATGGTCGATCACAGACAACCTGACCGGCGTCGGAGCCGAAGCCAAATTGGTCCGGCCCGGCTGATGGCCACCATAATGTGCGGTGCTGTCCAGGAACTCACGTAGGGCATGAATCCGTGACGGATAGTCGCGGAGCCATCCCCTAATGCCGGTCTCGCACTTGTCGCACATCGTGTTGCGAAGATTGCACTCCCCGCCGCACACTTGGCACATGCCGGCGAGCGCTGGCTTGTTTTGGTTGGTTTGTGTTGGTTGGGATTCGTTGTTTTGTTCGTTCATTTGTTCGATTCCCTCCGGCGTGGTAGTCTTCTGGTGGTGTCAGGAGCCCGGCCGGAAGGTCGGGTTCTTTGTTATTCGTGGTGTTGTTGGATTATCGCTTTGATTTCTTCTTTGGGGACTTGAGGAACCAGTGGCGAGATCTCATCGAGGCTGTATCCGGCCTGATGCCATTTGATGATCATGTCCATGAGTGTTTTCTTCACTTTCATTTCGTTTCCCTTCGTATTTGCCGGATGATCGTCTCGTATGGTTTGCGGTGGAAGATGCGTATCCACCATTCGGGGCGGCGGCCCCATATGGTTTTGACTTCGGTGAGGGGAAACCATGATACGTACCATTTTTGGCAATTTCCGCAGTACAGCACCTCGCCTTCCTCCTTCGGTCTGGGATGCTCATGGTCGAACGCTGGCGGCCTTGGCACCAAATAACTTCGATTGCTCATTTTGTGTCCTTGAGTGTGATGCGTTTCATTCCTTCGCCGCCTTCATTTCCTGGACTTCACCGTCGAAAAAATCGATGATGAGATTGCAGATGGCGACCGCCGACGTTTTGAGCTGGGTTTTTCCTCTTTGTTTTCGGCTTTGATGGCGAAAACGCCATCCTTGCTGTTGAAATCGATTCTCATTTCGTGTCCTTCGTGGTTGGGCGGACGGTGAATGCGACCAGTCCGGTCTCGGCATGGAACACCTTGACCGGCTCGCCAGTCCTCAAGGACATGGCCTGCGCGTAGTCGCCAGCATCGTCGATGTCCTCGAACGTTCTGACGCCTTCCTGAGTGACGACGTTGTAGCTCATCTTGTCGGCTCCTTGTCGGCTCCGTCGGCGTGCGCCCAGTCGCAGCTCATGCCTGCGGTCGAGGAGACGCAGGTGACGCGACGCGTATCCTGCAGTTCGACAACGCATTCTCGCATCGACGTGTTAGACCAGCGCTTGCATGCGGTGCTGGTCCGTGGATCAGGTTCGAAGGTTCCCTCTCCGCGCGCCCCGCAACCCGCGAGCGCGGCCGTCGTGAGGATGGCTGCGAGGATGGCTGCGAGGATGCTGGCGATGGTTTCGGTGGCGTGTTTGGCTGTTCGTTTCATTAGAGGCTTCCCAGGTAGGCGATGATGATGGTTGCGGTGAGGATGATCAATGCGGCGGTGGTCATGCGTGTGCCGCCACATGGATTCGGATTGGTTTGTTGGTCATGGCTGGTTTCTTTCTCGTTTGTTTTCGGCTTCGTCCAATGCGGTGTCGAGCATGATGACGAGTTGTTCGGCCTTGTCGGGCGTGAGCCTGTAGGCGTAGGGGCCTATGGAATAGCCTTCGCGGATGGTCAGGATGATGCAGTTGCCTTTCGTAGGGTTTGGGGCTCATTCGCGGTTCCTTTTCGGATTGTGGTCGGGGCACAGGTCGAGTTCGTGGCTCCATCCCTGGTATTCGAGGCGGTATCTGGTGCCGATGTCGTGGCAGCGGCATTCGCGGCAGTCGGCGTGCAGGTGGTTGGGGCAGTCCACGTGGCCGTCACGCTCCTGCCATCCGGGTTCATTGCAGTCGGATTCGAGTCCGCAATGGTGACACACGTACATGGGATGGCAATTCGGGCAGTAGGTCTCCCAGTCGCCCTGCGAGTCCTCGCAGTATGTCCATCCGTCATCCACCGCTTGCGTCAGCGCGGCGTCCTCGCTCCAGTAATCGTCGAACTGTTCGCAGCCGCAGCCGTCGCACACGCACGAGTAGGACGTTCGTTCGCGGATCATCACATGGTCCTTCCGGTGATGGCCTTGTACAGGCTGCGGTAGTCGCTGACGTCGCGTTCGATGCACCAGCGGACTCGATGCCGGGCGGAATGCGAGCCGAACGGGTTTTCGCCCGCGAACCAGTCGGCCAGATGTCGCAATGTGGTCACGTCTAGCTTCCGGTAGGACATGCGGCGCACGATGTCCGGATCCAGCCTGCGCAGGAAGTCGATGTCGAAGTCCACGTTCGTTCCGGCGGGTACGAGCGTGAACCGTTGCGCGAGGCTGTCCAGGAATTCGAGGACCGCGTCGGCGACGGCCTTGAGGTTGGTCTTGGACGGGTCGGAGTCCACCAGGGCGTACAGCAGTCCGGAATCGCAGTGCATCGAGAAGCTCACGGGCGTGAAATCGTCCAGGGTGAGGCACTGCGGCTTCACCAGGCGTGTGAGCGTGCCGTACGTCTCGGTCGCATCCACGCTCGTGCAGCGCATCCCCACCTCCAGCAGTTCGTCCAGGTCACGGTCCACCCCGGTGGTCTCCACGTCGACCCATAGGAGCGCCTCCGGCTTCACATTCAGGTCTTTTTCCTGTTTCCTCATGATTGTTCCTTCCAATTGCTTTGCCATTCGATGATTTCGATTTGCGTGAGCCGTTGTGCCGTGCCGTCATCCAGCAGCCACCACCAGTCGCCGTTCCAGTCGCGTATCGGCACGCTGAGCGGATCCCGCCAGCTCGGGATGATGTAGCCGGACCGTTCCGCCTCGGCCGGATGCGCGTGCGTCCAACCATGACAGCCAGTCGTGCCGGAACCGCACAGTTCGACGATGTTGCCCGGCAGGTCACGCACGGTCGGGTCGGCACGACGGCGCAACTGCCGGTGATGGCCGCTCCTGCCCTGCCAGACGGTCGGGTCGTGCAGGTTGCGTCCGCAACGCATGCAATGCCAGCCCTGGCGTGCGAGCGCGATGCGTTTCGATTCCTGGAATTGCCGGTCGCTCATCGTCGCTCCCTTCCGAGCTGGTCGAGCAGGTTGATGCAGGTCGAGCAGTCGCGTTTGATATCGCGGATGCGGTCAAGGTCCACATCGGCGAGCGCCGGGCCTTTGAGCGCGTCGAGTTCCAATCGGTCGGCGGCTTGGATGGCCGAGGTGAGGACGCCGGCCATGCGTGCGATGGTCATGGCGTTCATGCCGCCGCCTCCTGTTCGAACAATTGTTCGGCCAATACGTCGCCGGGCACGTTCGCGAGCTGACGGCGCAGCATGTCCGGGTCCAAGCCCTGGTTGAGCAGGTCCGCGACCTTGCATGCGAGCTCCATGTACGTGTCCGTGCCCTCGCAGGCTATCGGGCCGAGCACCCGTTTGACCTCTTCGCTGCCCCACGTATACCGGCGAGTGCCGGTTTTGGGTGTGGCGAATCCGCGTTCCTTGCCTTTGACGAGCCAGTTGCGGTATTTCGCGTTCCAGTCGGCCGAGCGGGCTGCCGAGTCGAGGGCCCTGTCGCGGAATTTTTCGGCTTCGATGTCGCAGTCGATGCCTAGCCGGTCGGCGAGCGCCCGGTGTTCCTCAGAGGGTTTCCAGTCGGCTGGTATTGGGATTTGTTTTCTCGCGCGCGCGTTACTCTCTCTAGGTTCTATATAACTTTCTTCCTTATATAGGTTTGGGCGTAGTGGTATTGCGCCCCTAATTGCGCCTCTAACGGCTGTTTTTTGCGCCCCTAATTGCGCCTCTTGGCTGTTTTGAGGCGTAGTATGCTGCGCCTCGGATTCGTTCTTTTTTAGGGGCGCAGTTTTTACGCCCCTGAAATCCTCCATGGTGAGGTTCCATACGATCGGGCGGTGGCGTCCGTAGTGTTCGGTGAGTCTCTGGTCGCCTTTGACAATCAGTCCGGATGCCTCCAGGTCGTGGAGTCCGTGCTGGATAGTGCGGCGGCTGTACCCAGTGAGCGCGCATAGGCGTTTCTGGGATGGGAACGCGCCGTTTCCTTCGGTGTCGGCATGGTCGGCGAGCGCGAGGAGGATGCGGAGAAGCGATCCTTTGGTCATTTCGGCGGGCACGTCGTACATGGCCCACTCCAATGCCTTCATACTCATGATTCCTGCTCCTTTTCGGCCATCGCGCCCTTGAGTGCTTCGCGTTCCTCCGCACTGGGCTGGTATCCGAGGTGTTCCAATGCGCCGTACCAGACGCACATCTCATCAACGCCGCGCATGGTGCGCCACGAGCGCCAGTCGGCGTTGTCCTCCTGGCGTGCGGCCAGCACGTCGAGGATCCGCAGCGGCCTGTCCCTCAACACCATGCGGATCTGGTCGAGGTTCTCCTTGCATTCCAACGACCAGTGGTCGCCGTCATGCTCGGTGATCGGCAGATTCCATCCAAAACCGATGAGCGCCTCCACGACACCCTCGCCATGGATTGGCTGGCTCACGAACATCGAATGCCAGCCGACCGTCTCAGCGAGCGCGAGTTCGCAGATTCCCGCCACTGTCTGTTCGCGGGTGAGCGTGTGGAGGTTGGTTCGTATCCATGCGAAACGCGTGTCCCTCGCGATCGCCTCGAAATCCCTGGCCTTGCGGTCGAGTTCCTCCCCCCGGGCCATGATGGCCTGGCGTTCGGTTTTCGCGTTCTTCTCCCTTTCGAGCTGGTCGGGTGGAATCGGCGCGTACAGGCAGTAGCCGCCATGGTTCTTGTAGACGCGGAGTTTCGGCCACTCGTCCTCGCTCGTGAACTGCTTCCAGAACGGATCCCGAGTGGAGGAAATGATGTTATGCCGCCTGTAGCCGCGCGGTTCGAACGTCCAATAGTCCTTCCCGTCCGGGAAGGACTCGACCCTGACGCCGGCCTTCGCGAGCGCCTTGTCGGCCTCACCGCACCATTTCGTCTTGTCGCGTTTGCTGACGAGCCTTTGGTATGTCCATTCGAAGTCGGTGGACCGTGCGAGCTCGCGTTGCATGTCGGGGTCGGATTCGAATTCGGCGAGCTTGTCCAACTGGTCGAGCGACAGTTGGCTGAAATCGGCGGACATGTCGCGCGTCTCCTGCGGGATTCTGGCTATCTTCAACCGTCTGCGAACGAACCGGTCGCTGCGTCCCGTCTTCTCGGCCATCTCCTTGACCCGCACGCCCAGGTCGAGAAGCCCTTGGTAGCCGTCGGCCTCCTCCACGGGAGTCAGGTCGGAGCGTTGCGTGTTCTCCACGAGCATGATCTCGCGTTCGCGGCGCGCGTCCATCTCCTCGACGATCGCGGGCACGGTCGAGAGTCCCGCCTGTCTGGCCGCGGCGAGCCTGCGGTGGCCGATCACGACACGGTACTGCTTGTGTCCGTCGATGTCCGTCTCGCCGTTCGGCGTGACCAGCAAAGGCTGTTTGATGCCCTGGCTTCGGATGCTCGACGCCAGTTCTTCCACGTCGCCGATCTGCTTGCGTGGATTATGCGGGTTGGCATGCAGGTCGTCCACCTGCAGATTCTCTATGGTGATGCCCATGATCCATTCCTTTCATCAGAATTCCGGTTCGGATTCCGGCTTGCCGAAATCACCGAACGATGACGACGAACCCGAAGCCGAACCCCACGGGTCGGACGGCGGCAACGAAGCACCGGCAGCGGTGGCTCCGCCCGTATAGCCCGCCGGAGCGGAGGACGGATTGCCATACGCTCCAGCCGTGCCACGCTGCGCCTTGGTGACCTCGGCGGTCGCATATCTCAAGGAAGGCCCGATCTCGTCCACCTGCAATTCCATGGAAGTTCGGCGCTGATGCTGCTCGTCCTCCCATGAATGCTGCGTCAGCCTGCCCTGGGCGATCACACGCATGCCCTTTGCCAGGCTTTGCGCGCAATGTTCGGCCATGTCGCGCCACGCGGAGCAGCGCATGAACAAAGCCTGACCGTCTTCGAACTGGTTCGTGTTACGGTTCCAGGTGCGCGGGGTTGAGGCAATCGTGAAGCTGACAACGGCTGCGCCGCTGCCAGTGGTACGAATCTCCGGATCCGCGGTCAGATTGCCCACCACCGTGATGATCGTCTCACCAGCCATTAGAACCTACCTTTCACGGCGAGAGTCTTGATGATGCGGATGGTCTCGCCACCATCCCTGGTCTTCACCATGTGCGTCAACTGCGCGGCCGCTCCCTGATGGAAACTGTCACCAGGCATCACCTCCAACACGGGAGACGCCACCTCGGACACGAACCGGCCCACCAGTCCGGTGAACCGCACGCCCACCGATTCCAGAATCACCAGCTCCTTCCACGCCTCGCTCTCCATCGCCCGACGGCACGCCTCCGCCACCGCCCTGTCGCCACGCGTCATCCCCTTCATGCCGACGTCCTTGACCGGAGCGTTCGGACTGAAATGCCAATGCGGCAGAATCTCCTTCATCGGTTCCTCCCTTGACCTTGATTGATATGAGATTGATTGATATGAGCCGGACCGCTGGGCGCCATGACAGCAAAGAAGCACGCCCATCGTTCCCACACCCCCAAGAAAGCTGAACGAAGCGGGGATGCGGGCGGCGTTGACGGTCCGGCCAAGCGCCGGCGGCGGGATTCGAACCCGCAGCGGACGGCGTGACGGCGGAAGACGTGAGAGTGCATGCGTGAAATGCAATGTGAGATGAAAGGACACACGCCTCCGCCATCCGTCCGCGTCCTTGTACGCCGGCGGATACGGTCAGACGTCGCCATCCACGTCATCGCGCGGAGCGAACCTGACCGTCAGCCACAGGACCGTGGCCAGATACACGCCCTCCACCACAAGCGCGCCCGTCAGACCGCCGCCATGCCAGGTGAGCATGAGCGTCACGCTCACGATCAGACCGACCACGGCGGCCGCGAACTTCACACGACGCAGCGTGTAGTTCGGCCTTCCCTTTTCGGACCTGTCCTCGATGCGATAATCGTTGTCGGTCATCTTGCGCCTCCGATTTTTTGAATGAATTTCCTTGCCTGGTCTTTCCCGATGCTCGCCAGCTCCTGGCTTCCGTCGACGTCGAGCTCCATGAGGCTGGCGCCCTTGCCCGTGACGCGAATCGCATAGCCGGTCAAGCCGAACATGATCACCGTGTCCTTCGGCGGTTCGGGTGGCATCAGCAGCGTTTCCGCGTCGATTCTCCTGAGTGCCATCACAGCTCCTTGTTGATCGTGTCGATGATGAGGTCCACGAGATCGGTGACGTCGAGGTCGATGTAGCCGACGATGTGGCCGAGCGGACGGCTCGCGTCGATCCCGTCCCATTCATCGCCGACAGCCGGCCTGATGACGTCGCCATGGTCGTCGAATTCGTCGAACACGGCCCTCACGCACGCCTTGCGAATGTCGTTCATGCAATGCTCCTTGTGCAATTCGTCTCGCCTTCCTCAAGCCATTCGGCCACGGCCGTTTCCGGATAAAGGATCATCCGCCCGTGCTTTATAAACCGAGGACCCTGTCCACGGAAACGCAACTGGGCCAGATACCCCTGCCGCGTCCGAATCTCCTCCGGCGTCTCAGCCCCGAAAAGCCTCGCCACCTGCGTGGTGGTCATCATCTGCTGCAAGACCATCACGCACCCGCTTCCAACGACGGCTGAGCGCGACCCCAGTACCGGTCGATGAAATAGCGCTGCCCCTTGCCCGTGACCTTCGGAGTACGACTGACCGTGGTGTGACCATCCGCATGGGTGACGGTGGTCTCCTTGATGCGGAACAGGCCGAGGTCCATCGCACGCTGTGTCGGCACGTTGCGATTCGAACCGGACTTGCCGAGATATCCGTCAGCCTGAAGAAGACGGAACAGTCTGTTCTGGCCGATGTCCATCCCGTTCTGCCGGAGCATCTTTGCGAGCTCGCCGACCAGGCACGTGCCGTCGGACGCGGCTACGGCGTCCGTGAACCGCGCTTTCGGCTCCAACACCTTGATCTGTGCGTCCTTGGCTTGAAGCTGCTGGTTCTTGCGCTCGATGGTCTTCTGCGCGACGAGCACGGCCCTGGCCATGATGTCCTCATCCGAATCCGGCTCGGACGTCGGGATGTAGCCGCCGGTCCTGCGGATCTGGGGCAGCACCTCATGCGTCACCCAACGTTGGAACTCCTTCGCCTCCGGCTTCCGCGAACGCATGACCAATTTGTACAGGCCCGGCTCACTGATGATGAGGGGGACGCGACCGCCGTTGGAGCCAACCTGCCAATTTGGCAGGTTCGTCGCTTCGGTCACTTCATCCTCGTCAAGGTCTCTGCGCAGGTGTTCCGTTCCAAGTTCGAGGATGTCGCACACGTCCTTGGCGACGAACCAAGGCTCCCCCGCCTTATCGGTCAAGGTGCGCAAGGATGCGCCCCTGAAATCGAACTTCTGGATTTCATTGTTCATTGGATTCTCCTTAGAATCGTTCTCATGTTTTCTTCCGTGATGATTGGTGAAATATGAGTTGGGTTACCGGCATTGATTGGTCCTCGGTGGTACCGGCGAGCGTCGTAACGTCCACGGCGGTCACGCTGCTCTTGCGCTATTTCGACAGGAACCGGCCGAATCTTGTGCTTACACGGCGTGAAGTTGTGCTGCCGAAGCACCTGTCAGGTAATCGCGATCTGTATGGCGAGCCACTGACCTTGGAGAACATCGGCACAGCGCCAGCCATTGACGTCCGGTTCGTCGGCTCCGGCTGCGTTGTCGCAGTGGAACTCAAGCCCTCGCATGGCAATGACTTACGTCACTGGGAAAGTTCCGTGCCATCCATCGCCCCGGGCGAGTCCGTCGTATTGCAGATGCACCACTCCGATGCGGATTCGATCATCGTGGTCACGCATGACCGTTTCCCCTCGATTCCTTGGCTCCGCTGGTGGAAGAAGCGTCTCCGATGTCATGTGGGACGTGTCCCCGGTGAGAATCTGTGGCCGGCCAGTGGGTATAAGGCGATTCGGATTCCCCTTTGGCGGCAGCTGATTGGCCGGCTGGAACGGTACGAGCTTCGGAATCGCACTGACGAGATCGAGGAGCCACCGGAACCGTTGCATCCGACGCCGATGACCGGGCGATGATCCCGTTCAGAAACTCGACATCGGCTTTTAGACGCTTTCGTTTTTCGATGTTCCGCTCCCAGAGTTCGATGGCGGCAACCGGATCCGAAACAGGATTCGAGCTTGCTCTGCATTCGCAGTCAAGCTTGAGGCCCAAGTCGTTCGCCTTGACGTGTGGCATGCGGCCGCACGTCGGGCACGGGTGAATCGGTGACGAGAGAATCGACGTGATTCTGGCCGCCCAGGCGTCCCACCGTTTCAGCATGAACTCCTGCGATACGCCTTCCTCTGCAGGACCATGCCCATTCGAGCAGGATACGGCGAAGTAATCCATCCTGTTGTTACCCGAATAAGCTGTTTTCGACACACGGATTTCCGGAATGCCGCCGCATAGCGGACAATCCAATGGCCTTTTCGAATCTTCGACCGGAATATTGATGTTCATTTCGGGTTCTCCTTTCGATTCATACGTCGGCGAGCGCCGACAGCTCACGGATTGCTTTTGAGAGGATTTCGCATGGATCCGCCCCACTCTCGTAGACGGCTGCGAGCCACATTCTCAATGGCATGTCCTTTTTCTTGTCCAAAAGTTTGGAGATTGTCAGACGATTGAATCCGCTTCGATCTGCAATGCTGGTCATTGTCGTCTTCGTGAGCAGGACGTTCGTTCTGGTCTTGTTGACAACGTCAGCCGCGAGCGCTTCGCAGTCAATCTCTTCTTTTGTCTCCATCGAGATTGCCTCCTTGATTTCACGTGCCATCGCTTGGTGATTTAAATGATGTCACGTGCCATCAGTTTTTGCAAACTCGGCGTGTCACGTGCCATCAAAGTTAGCAGGTGCTATCTTTTGAACATGGATAAGATACGCAGGACAAGCATCGATGAAGCTACTTCCTCAGCCATCGATGAGCTCCTCACCGACAGAGGATTCAGCAATCGAGAATTCGACCGTGCAACAGATGGCGCAATTACATACAGTCGAATCAGAGATATTCGTTCTGGCCTTCGAGGACCAATTAGACTTTCCGAATTTTTGATCATCTGCCAGACCTGCGAGGTGGACCCAGTCGCCACACTGCGCGAGATCATCGAAGCCGCCCGTGTCTACGAATCCCGCGAGCGCCTTCCCTCCCCTTCCCCTTCTTCCGTTCCGGCCTGCCCGAGACCGGACGCCGACGACGATGTGGCGGCGGCGATCCGCGACCACGAACGATACGGCCTCGCCGCCAACGCCGACGGAAACCGCGACGTCGAGGCCGAGACCCCCGACTGGTGACGGACGCTTTTAGACGCGTTTAGATTCGTTTAGACGTGTCGGAATCCTTCAGAAAGCGGGTCGCCCGGCAGGTGATGCGACAGGCTCGTTTTTGGTTAACGCAATTATTCCGTTAACCAAAATATCGAGAATGTTAGCGTTTCAAATATGTCAATCATGTAAGGTTGAGCCATGCTTAGAGAATCATTCACCGAAAAGAAGACCGGAACACTACAGAAGCTCACCGGCGAATACCAAAGCCGCTACGGGCTCATCCACTACGAGACCTACTCGTTCACGCCCGACCCGCTCGGCGACGAATACCCGGAACTCTCCCAAAAGGCCGTCGGAGCCATCACACGCGCGAGCATGGCATTGGCGCGCCTCAGCGAACTCGGCGACGGAATACCAAACCCCGACCTCCTGAGACGCCCCACCATGCGCCGCGAAGCCCAAAGCACCAGCGCCCTCGAAGGCACGTACGAACGCATCGAGACCGTCCTCGCCCAGGACTACGAGCCCGGAGGCGACAAGACCGGCTGGAACGAATCGCTCGTCGAAGTGTTCAACTACCTCGACGCCGCCGACCACGGCATCAGAAGCGTGCGCGAGGGACGCCCCATCGGAATCGGCCTCGCACGCGAACTCCAACGCCTCCTCGTAGCCGACACCAAATCCGACGGCCCGCAGGCCGGCGAGATCCGCAACAGCCAGGTGTTCATCGGATCGCCCACCCGCAGGATCGAGGACGCACGCTTCGTGCCCATGCCTCCCGGACAGGACCTCGACATCGCGGTGCGGGCGCTGATGGACTGGTGGAACAGCCGCAACGAGCCCGGGCTCGCGGTGCTCGACATGGCCATGTTCCACTACCAGTTCGAGACCATGCACCCATTCACGGACGGCAACGGACGCATCGGCAGGCTCCTCATACTCCTGCAGATGATGTCCCGCGGACTGCTGTCGCAACCGCTGCTGTCCGTGTCGCCATGGTTCGAGCAGCGCCGCCCCGACTACCAGGACAGGCTCCTGGAGGTGTCCACGCGCGGCGACTGGGAGGGATGGCTGCTGTTCTTCTGCCAGGGCATCGAGGAATCATGCGAGGACGCGCTGCTGAGGGTCAAGCGCCTCAACAACCTGCGCGACAGGTACAGGAGGCTCGTGGCCGACCACAGATACGGGGCCACCACGATGAACGCGGCCATGACGTTCATCGGCCAGCCGTATACGACCGCCCCAATCCTAAGCCGTGCCGTCGGGAAGAGCTATACCGCGACGCGCGGAGCCCTCGCCAACCTCGAATCGCTCGGCATCGTCAAGGCCGTCAAGGGCGGAAACTCCATCGGATACATGGCGGAGGACGTGATGCTCGCCGTCAGCGCCAGCGCCGGCCACGCGGTCGCCCCGGACGCGCCCCTGCTGTCCGAGGCGGGCGGCGACTGAGCCGTCAAAGAATCCTTGACGGCTCGAAACTGTTCAGAATCTGAAAAAAAGACGTTTCCCGACGCCCGTCGAAACATATTGCGAAACAAGGGTTTACGTAAAAACGTTTAGATTCTGAAGCTTTTTCGCCTTTAGAATCTAAGGCGCACGGAAGGGAACGGTGCCGAAAACGGAAAGGACGCTCGACCGCAGGAAATCGAACCTGCTGCTGCTCGCCGACGTGTTGGGCGTGCGCGTGGAGTCGGCGGCGCTGCCGGACGACCTGTGCGGACTGTACGACGACAAGAGACGCCTCGTCATCCTTGACGAACGGCTCAACTGGCGGCAGGAGGCGTGCACGCTCAGGCACGAGCTGTTCCACGCGCAGCATCATGATCCCGGATGCGGCACCGGGTACGGGATCGCCTGCGAGCGCCGTTGCCGTAGGGAGACGGCGTTGGCGTTGATATCGCCGGTGGATTATGGCATGGCCGAGACGGTGTACGAGGGCAATACGTGGATGATGGCAGTGGAATTGGGAGTCACCATCCAGGTGTTGAACGACTACCGGCAGCTATTGTACGATTCCGGCGTGTGCGTGCAGTAGAGAAAGACCCCCGGCGCCCGCATGTCCGCGAGCGCCGGTGACTAGATTCTAAACGTCTAGCAAGTCTACTTGTATTAAGCTTTATCCCTATAGTTTCAACGTCTTTTCGTTATTGTTTTCAGATTCTAAACGTTTTTTATAGTTTAGATTCTAAACAATGTGTTATAGTCATAAGTATGAACGATTCCGACTATAATCCTCGTAAACGGCACGTGGTCTTCCAGAAGCTGAACATCACCCCATCCTCAATGCCGATCATCTCGCTCATCGCGTCCATCAAGAACGTCAGGGCAAACGGTCTCGACCTGTCACCCGACTACCAGCGAGGATACATCTGGTCGAACGAATACAAGGATCAGCTCATCCTCAGCATCATACTGAACTACCCAATCGGCAACATCGTCATCAACAACCTCGACCAGCCGAACCAACGCAACGCCAGACAGGAATTAGTTGACGGCAAGCAGCGCCTCACCACCATCTTCCGCTTCATGGAGGTAGGCAACGTCGGGCAATGGCTCGACAGCTACGATGACTGGTTCCGGCTCAGCAAGAAGACCTCGGACCAGGCCAAGGAAATCATCGACCGCATCGTCGGAGACTCCGACCCCGACGGGCTCGCCCGCATGCACAGGGCGAAGCGTCTGGCGTTCTCCGACCTGCCGAGCAGCATCCAGATGAACTTCAACACGTACAACATCCCCGTGTACACGATGCAGGCCGCAGACCCCGCGCAGATCCGCAACTATTTCAAGGTCCTGCAGAATCAGGAGAAGCTACGAGCCGGGGAGATCATCAACGCGCTTCCGGACAATCCGATGAGCACATACTTCGACCGGATTCCAGCCGAGGCGTTCCTTGCGAGGACGGGATGTTCGAGCTTTAAACGCGCAGAACTGGAGAAGGTCTACTATTCCGTCCTTGGCGCATGGTTCGACAAGATCCAGCTCAATGCCAGTGACAAAACTGTAATCTCCTTCGTGGAGAACATGCCGGACCTCACCGAAACCCAGATTGCGCATATCAACAATCTGAACTCCGGAATCATCGCGATCTCTCAACTGCCTGGCGCAGTGCAGAAGATCAGATCGTCCAAACGCATGCTCAAACTCGTCTTTGGATTGGCGCTGCATGCTCCCGGATACTTCTCCACAACAGATGCATTCTCCAGATTGCAGGCCGTCTGCGAATTGTCGTCAAAGCTTGCCGCGTTCAACACCAGCGACTCCGACCAAGTGGCTTTCTCGAAATATTTCGGAGACGAATACACCCTAGACAAAGAGAACTTCGAGACGCGGAAGGCATGCGTGTACCGAGCCTTGTTCTGGAGCACATCTCGCGTATCCTCCCGCACCGCATACGCCGACGCAATCGAGATTCTACGACGCATGTTCACCGAATCGTTCGACTCCGCTTTCGAATACTACACCGCGCACAACATAGCCAAATAAAGGGTACGTAAAATAAGTGGTTGGAAAGACAACCAACCGAAAGGTCCGCCATGGCTGCCGAGAAGAAGGCCTTCGACTACGTCAACGACATCTGGTCCATAGCCGACTACGTCCGCGACGTCATCCGCCCCGCCGATTACAACAAACTCATCCTTCCCTTTGCGGTGCTGCACCTTGTCGCGGGTGCGCTCGAGCGCACCCGCGACAAGGTGCAGCACCGCAAGAAGGCCGCCATGTGGGACGACGCCGACACTGGGGAGGTGCTCGAATGAGCGAGGAAACCGACGCGATCGACTGCTGGTGCCCGAAACCTTCTCCTGGGCTCCAAAGCCGAGAGAACGCCTTCGGCCTGCCGACCGTCGTCCCAAGAACTCCAGTGAACCTCATGAGAGAATGCGAGATGGCTTACGACGACGGGCTGGTACTTGCCGCCTTAACGCTCGTAGTAACGGTTCCCGACGTCTGCTCCCGCATAGACGGCACGGATTACCGGACATGGGCGGCGGAGTACTTGCATCTGGAAAACGACGGCAAGAGAATGGACGACGAGAGGAATGATTTGAAATCTGAGGCAGATGTCGAGCGCGGGTTCGACGAGATTCTATCGAACGGCATCTTCACGGCCTCGGATCTCTACCAGCTTCGCTGCGCGGTCGTTCATGCAGGTTCTTCCTCTATCGACGGCAAAGGCTCTGCTTACAGCCCTTATCGGGTCATCGGCGTGTCCGCAGGGTTCGGAGCAGACAAGCTCGTTGCGCAATTCGGGCATACGGCGAACGGGATGGAGCAGCTCGAGAATTGCTCCTACGACTGCGTCGTCAGCCTTGAAGGGTTGATATCGCGGATGGCGAAAGGCGTCTCCAGATTCGTGAAGGAATGCCCTGAGAGGAATCGAGAATACTCGAGCAAAAAGGGGTTCGATAGGATTGGCGTCACCGATTTTCGACCGCTTCGAAATAGAGAACATATTTGTTAAATATCGGGTTGAATCTCTAATAGATTTGTTTGTTAAATCCAAGGTTGAAGATACCCAATGCTCTTCCCGACCTCCAACCAGCAATTTAACAACCTTCAACCAGTAATTTCACATACCCCAAATAAATTTAGACCCCGGCCGCCCGCATACCGCGAGCGCCGGGGTTTGGCATAATGTCATGAGCCGCTTCTTGCCGAGCTGCCGAACAGGAAGCCGACGGCTACCATGGCGAGTGTTTTCAACGCTTCCACGCCATTGGACAGTGCGTCTCCGTTGCCTTTGAAAAAATCGAGGATCGCCAGAATGAGTAGTCCGAGAAGGCATACGTTAAGGAACTGAGAAGCCACATTGTTTTTGAAGTTTTCGACGGAGAACTTATGTTGCTGTTCCGTGTCTATTTTTTCACGTGCTGGGAGCGATTCGTTTGCCGCGGCGTTCGCGTCGGTTGATTCCGACAGTGGCATGGGTATGTCCTCGTCGGCATCGTCGGGTATGCGGTTAGTGCCATCTTCCGCCATTTTCCGTTCACACTTTCAGGTAAGCGTCGAACGTGTGGTCCTCGGCCATGTCGACATTGCCTACGAATCGGCTCTTGTTCTCCACCGCTTTGCTCCATGCCGACCCTGAAAGATGGGTGATTCTGGAAAGCGTGACGGCGGGCAGATTCTTCATGTGGTCCCATACCGTGTCGATGGCTTTTTTTAGTTCGGGGCTTGATGATTCGTCCGCCGCGTACGCATTGCCCATGGCGTCCTTCGCGTATTCGGTGATCGGGTTTCCGCCGAACGATTTGAATTCCCCGTACACTGCTCCGCATACCGGACCGTACCGCCACGGCTGGAACGATTCGGTGAGGAGCCTGTGGCCGGTGTTGCGCTGGTACAGGCATGTGATGAAGAACATGAGCTTCTGCAATTTCATCGGACTCACGGCGATCTTCTCTTTGAAGGCGCGGCGAAGGATGCTGTTGGCTATCAGCTCCGGGTCTATCCCCGTCCCCGGCAGACTGCTTCTTTTTGCTTCGGACATACCCAACACACCTCCCTGCTTCTATTTTCAATCTACCGGCGAGCGCGGGGCTTCGTCAACGTTTCTTCACAATCTGGATAATCCTGACACATTTTGATGATTTTGGTGAGCGCGGTTCGTTGTATCTAACTTGCATTACTTTACATACTTTGTTATAATAGTTATGTCAACGGAAAGGAGGTGAGCATGAAATGGACGGACATCGTGACCGCCATCAGCTCGGTGGTGAGCAACATCATCGCACTGACGGCGCTCGTCATCTCGATACGGCGCAGACCACGCCATAAGAGATGACGAAAGGGTTCCGAGCAGACCTAGTGCCCGGAACCCCGGTTCCATCCTATTTCATGGCCATCATGAAAACAAGCACCATATTCGCCGTCTGCGGCATCACATGCGGCCTGCTGTCGGCCATGCTCGGCTTCGCTGGAAAACCATGGCAGGCTGGACTGTTCGGACTCGCGGCCGGCATCTGGAGCCTTGCCACACTCGCCATGGACAGACGGGGCGGCAAGAATGACTGAACGCTATCTGAGCATGACCGAGGTGGCCGAACGCCTCGGAATCACCAAAGGCGCACTGGCACGCTACAGGCTGCCCGACCCCGACGTGGTCGTCGGCAAGGCCAGAGGCTGGCGCGAGGACACCATCGACCGGTGGAACGCCAGCCGCCCCGGCCGAGGCGTCGGAGGAGGCAGACCACGGAAGAAGGCGGAAGATGGCGACCATTGACGCATACGACACCAAAGACGGACGCCGATGGCGCGTCATCTACCGCAAACCAGACGGCACGCAGACCAGCCGGCGCGGCTTCCAACGCAAACGTGACGCCCAGGAATGGCTGGCCGAACACGTCACCGTCGCCAAGGCCAGCGGAACGTACATCGACCCACAGGCCGGACGCCGGAAGGTCGGCGGGCTCTGGCCGGCATGGATAGCCAAGAAGCGCGTCTCGTCAAAGGCCAGCTACGTCGAATCGCTCGAACGAGCATGGCGCGTCCATGTCGAACCGCAATGGGGCGCACGCACGCTCGAATCACTGACCCGCGCCGAAATCCAGGAATGGGTCAGCGCCCAGGCCGAAAGCAAGAGCGCCACCGTCGTGCTGCGCAACCTCGGAATCCTGCGCGGCATCTGCGCCGACGCCACCACCGACAGGCTCATCCCGTCCAACCCATGCGACGGCATCGAGACGCCACGCAAGAAGCGCAAGGAGCACACGTACCTCACCATCGAGCAGCTGTTCCGGCTCGCCGACGAATCCGGCGACCGGCGGACGATGGTGCTCGTGCTTGGCCTGTGCGGACTGAGATGGGGCGAGATGGCCGGACTGCACGTCGAGGACGTGGACTTCGCCAGACACCGGCTTTCGGTCAGACGGAGCGCCACCACAGTCGGCCACGAGGTGGTGGTCGACCTGCCAAAATCCGGCAGGCCGAGGCAGGTCGTGTTCCCCAGAACACTCGACGCCCCGCTGCGCGATCGGTGCGCCGGGAGGGAAGGCTGCGAGCCGCTGTTCCCTGCGCAGGACGGCGGATATCTGGCGCGCACCGCGCCGCCGAACGATCCGACCAAGTGGTTCTGGCGGGCGAAGAGGCGCGCCGGCGTCCCTCTCGGACTCACCTACCACGACCTGCGCCATACCGCGGCGAGCCTCATGGTCAGCTCCGGAGCGAACGTCAAGGCCATCCAGAACCAGCTCGGCCACGCGAGTGCGGCGATGACCCTGGATGTGTACGCCGACCTGTTCGACGACGATCTGGACGCGGTCGGTCTGGCGATGGATTCGTTGCTGCTTCGGGAAAATGTTGCCAAAATGTTGCCAAAAACGACTGCGAGCGCGGCGTGATTCAAGCGGGAGTAGGGCTTTCGGGCTTGATGTAGCGGGATTCGATTCCCCGCATCTCCACGGATTGAAAGCCGCCAGAAATGGCGGCTTTTCCTTTATTTCCAACGGTTTCCACCACTTTTGCAATTCGCTGCAATTCACCCTTTCTCGCGATATTTCTCAAAAACATGGGCAAAATGTGGGCACGAATCATGCGTCAGCAATGACGGCTTTTCGTATTGGTAATCACATTTCTCGTTCGGTGAAACAGCGCATGTCGGCAGCAACGCCTCCGTATCATCGAAATAACCGTCCGGCGCCTTCCAATATTACAAGCCGCCGGCCAGCCAACCATCGAAAGGGACGATATCATGGCGAAGCTTACAGAGGAAATGAAGGATTTCATCAGCAGCAATCTCGCTTGGGTGGCCACCATCGGCAAGGATGGACACGTCGATTTGGGGCCGAAAATGAGCACGTTCGTCATCGATGACACTCATATCGGCTATCACGAGCGCACCGCCGGTCAAATGTACCGTAATCTGCTCGACGGCAGCGAACTGGTCATCGCAGTGGCCAATCTTGAGCAGAAGCGAGGTTATCGTTTCCGTGGCAACGTCACTCTGCATTCCGATGATGCGATCTACGATGAGCAGGTCGCCGTGGCCGAACATAACGGCACGAAGAAGCCCATGACCATTCCCGTTCTGGAGATCACGGAGATTCAGGACTTGACGCCAGGGGCGACCGCAGGCAAGACCATCGTCAAGGACTGACGCCCGTTCAACGCATACGGCTAATACCATCCATCCAAACGCGGAAACGCGCTCTGGCCCTCCCTTGGAAAGAAGGTCCAGAGCGCGTTTCATTTTTCTGTCAAGGCAAAAAGAGCTAGATCAAAGTATTTCCGCTCCGTCATGCAGTGACGTTGCGCAATAACGCTATTTGATGATCGGTCTCAACGGCGCGGACACGTCCACGTTATGCTTGTCTCCAATCACGTTCGGATCATTGACGATCTTGTCCACCACCGCTTTCTTGAGCTTCAGGTCCGAGGAATCACCCCATACGATCACGCGGTCTCCCCCATTGAGTTCCGTGGTGATGGAATCCTGGGTCGCCGCGGTGACCTTGGTGATGGAATTGCGCATCGATTCCGGCAGTGAGCTGAGAATCTTCAACGCTTCCTTGATAGGACGCCTAGACAGGCTCGCATCGACGTTCTGCACTTCGATGACGGGAATGCCTTCCACGGAAACGCCGCTGACGGAATTGAGCACGCGGCCCTTGCTGTCGACCGCCGTCATATGGTCCTCGCTGGTTTTGAGCATGGCCGCGGGTTTCTGCGCCTTGATCGTCACTTCAAGCGAGTTCGGCAGCTGTTTCTTCGACTTGGCTGACGTGACTCCCGGAATCGCCTTGATCTGCTTCTCCACGGCTCCATCCGAAACCAGGAACAACGATTTTCCGGACTGCTGCCTCGCGATGTCAAGCACCTGCGATTCGCTCACCCATTCGTTGGCGCCGACCACGCTGATGTTGCCTGGCTCCAAACGGAACACCGACGAGAAGAGGAACAGCCAGACGACAGCTCCCAAAACCACGGCTACGACAAGACCGATGAGCACGCGCAGGACTATGGCTCGCGCGCCGGCCTGACGGCGTTCCTTGAGCCGTTCGCCGAAATCAACCACTTTCGGACGTGTCATGATGCCGATCGTGCCGGTGGTCTCCTGCAGGGTTTTGGAAACCAGGTCCTCGCTTTGCAAACGTCGCGCGTCTACGAAGCCTTCGGCTTTTGAACGGTCCGCGTACCCTTCAATCGACCGTCCTTCGGCATGCTCCGATGAGATGGACCGTCCGGAACGTCGACCGCCCGACTGGTCCGTCTCCTGCACATCCTTGCCGGAACTGATGACCCGTCGAGCCATCAGCCCTCGCAATCCCAACGATGCGCTTCAAGAGCATGCAGGATGACCTCGTCCATCTGCGTGATGTCGCCGGCGCCTACGGTGAAGATGACGTCGCCATGATGCGCGCGCATCACCATCATCTGGGCCGCGGTGTGCATGTCTTCGACGCCACGGATCCAGTCCTTGGCCGGTTCATGCTCAAGCTTGAGCGCCTCGTCCACGATGGTGGCCGGAGTCACGTCGGGGAAATCCTCTTGCTTCTCGCGCGCGGGGAAGATGCCGGTAACGATGACGTCATCGGCCTTGGCAAGCGCCTGCGCGAATTCAGAGCTGAAGAAACGCGTGCGGGAGAACAGGTGCGGCTGGAAGATCACACGGATCTTGGACTGCGGGTAGCGGCGACGGGCCGCATCCAGCAGCGCAGCGATTTCGGTCGGATGATGCGCGTAATCATCGACGACCGTCACTTGGCTGACGGTGCCACGGACCTGGAAGCGGCGTGCGGCACCGAGGAACGAGGTGACCGCCGCGGAGGCACGTTCGACGTCCATGCCCAACAGCGCGGCCGCGATAATCGCCGCGGAGGCGTTGCGTGCGTTGTGGATGCCGGGAACGGTAAGCGTCACGGCGATGCGGCGCTCCTCTTCGCCGATCAGTCCGCCCGGAATATGCAGCGTGAAATGTTCGGCGCCGCTTTCGGCGGTTTCGCTTTCCGATTCGATGCGTACCAGCGTGGCACCGTTCAGGTCGCCCAATTCGGCGGCGTTCCGTGTTGAATAGACGATCGTGCGTCCGGCCACGGTGGCGTCAAGCGCACGTAGCACGGCAAGGTTGCCTTCGTCGTCGCCGCACATGATTACGGCTTTGGTGGCGTGTCCGGCATGGTCCACGAATGCGGCCCGATAGTTGTCCTGCGTGCCGTAGTGGTCAAGGTGGTCGGCTTCGGAATTGGTGATGATGGCGATTTGCGGATGGTATTTGGCGAAGCTACCGTCCGATTCGTCGGCCTCGGCCACCAGCACGTTGCCCTTGCCGGCATGGCCGCCGTCCAAAATGGCACCGTCTTTGCCTTGGATGGAACCGCCGATGGCATAGCTCGGATCGGCGAGTTCGCCTTCTCCGGCGTTCACGAGAATGTGCGCCAGCATGGAGCTGGTCGTGGTCTTGCCGTGGGCGCCGGCCACGGTCACCGCACGTTTCGCGTTCATCAGCAGGGCGAGGATGTCGCTGCGGTGCACGATGCGCTCCCCTGCCTCATGCGCGGCGACGATTTCTGGATTGTCCGGCTTGATGGCGCTGGAGAACACGACGGTGTTCTTGCCTTCGACGTTCTTCGCCTGCTGGCCGAATTCGACGGTGATGCCGAGGCTTTGCAGACGGTCGGTTTTGGCGCTTGGCTCACGGTCCGAACCATCGACCTCGACGCCCTGCTCATGCAGCATTTCAGCGAGCACGCTCATGCCCGCGCCACCGATGCCGATGAAATGCGTGGCACCTAGGTCATGCACCGTCTCTTCAGGTGCGAACGACGCATGGGTTGGGTCAAGAATTATGGTACCGGCTTCACGCTGGTTGTCAGACACGATTGCTCCTCGTAAATTGTTTTCAAGCTCATTTCATTATGGCCGCACCCATGGTCTCCCACGGGGTGCGGCCATGATTGTTCGGCCGGTTAATCAGCTGGCTGATCGATTAGCGCGAGCACGCGCTTCGCCATGACTTCGGCGGCGTCGCGGATGCCGTATTTCCACGCGTTGGCACCGTATCGGGACAGCTTGTCCGGATCGGCAAGCAGTTCCGGCACATGGCCACGGACCCAATCCGGGGTGAAATCGCCATCCGCCACCATCAAGCCCCCTTCCGCGTCGACCACGGGCTGCGCGTTGAAACGCTGCTCGCCATTGCCGATTGGCAGAGGCACGTAAATCGCCGGCAGTCCCAAAGCCGTCAGCTCGCTGACCGTGCCGGCTCCGGAACGGCAGATGATCAGATCGGCGCAGGCGAACGCCAGATCGATGCGTTCCAGATAGGGAGCCACACGGTAATCGCCATCCGAAACGTGGTCGGGGCCAAGCTCGCCGAGCACGTCCTCTCCGGCGCTTACCGACACCAAGGAACGCACTTCGTCGTCTTTGCCCTTACCGGTCAGATGAATCACCTGGGCGTGCGCAAGCAGATCCTTGGCGGAAGCGGCCACAGCCCTGTTCACGTTCACCGCACCCAAGGATCCGCCGGTGATGACCACGAGCGGACGGTCCGGATCGACGCCAAGCTGCGCCGCGGCGGCTTTACGAGTGGCGGTACGGTCATGTTCCAGATCGGACGCCAATCGTGCGATTGCCGGACGAAGCGGCAGGCCCACGCGTTCGACTTCGACGCCCCTGCGTGGTTTCAGTCCTGGCTGGGCGTATGCGGCACCGATCATGGACGCCCAACGCGCGCCCAGCTTGTTGGCCATGCCTGCGCGTGCGTTCTGTTCGTGAATCGCAATCGGAATGCCCATGCTGTGCGCGGCCGCGTATACGGGTGCGGACGTGTATCCGCCGAAACCGACGACCACTTGGGCCTGATGCCGGGTGAGGATGTCACGTACTTTGGCCTTCTCGGCCTTCCATTTGGCTGGAAACTGCAGCGCAGCCTTGTTGGGCCTGCGCGGGAACGGCACTTTTTCGATGGTTTCCAGTTCGAAACCGGCCTGCGGAACCAAATCACGCTCCAGACCGACGGCGGTGCCCACCACCGCGATATCCGCTTCCGGTTCAAGCTCGCGAATCACATGCGCCACGGCGAGCAGAGGATTGACGTGGCCTGCCGTGCCGCCACCGGCAAGAACGATATGCTTCTGATTGCTCATAATCCACGAGCTTAGCCCACCATGCGGCGGCAGGCCACGCGGCATACCGCCGCCGATGCAGATACTTACATTTCGTCTACTTTTCTTTTGCTTGCTTCGCAACTCGCATGACGGGAACCGATTACAGTATGCGGTTCTCGGCTTTGACCTGCGGCTGCTCCTTCATCAGGCTGATGGCCACGCCGGCGGCCCCCAGACACATGATAAGAGACGATCCGCCTGCTGATACGAACGGCATCGGCACGCCCATGACCGGCAGCAGGCTGACGACGACGCCGATGTTGACAAACGCCTGGCCGACGATCCATACCGCGATGCACACCAACGCCATGGTGATGTACCGGTCGCGGACCTGCACAGCCACCATCAGCATGCACCACGTCATGACGATGAACAGCAGAATCACCATGGCTGCTCCGACGAATCCGGTTTCCTCGCCGATGATGGCGAAGATGAAATCGTTGTGCGCTTCAGGAAGATAGCCCCATTTCTCGCCGGAATTGCCGATGCCGACGCCCAACAAGCCGCCGGATGCGATCGCGTATTTGCCGTGGACCGCCTGATAGCACACGCCCTGCAGGTCGGACGGAGAGCAGGTCCGGTAGGCCGCCATGATGCGGCCGAGTCGGTTGGGGCTGGTCAGAATGAATCCGACGATACCGCATATGCCAAGCAGCGCGGCTCCGGCAAGCCATTTGCCGGGGAATCCGCCAAGCAGCAATGCAATGCCGCCAATTGCGAGAATAATCAAGCCCGTACCAAGATCCTTGCCGGACATGACCAGGCAGAACGCGCACAGATAGCCGAGAATAAGCTTGGAGTACGCGCGGGGCGCGCCGACCTTCTTCACCTGCTTGCGCGCGTTGATCAGCTCGTTCGGCATCCAGATGCATAACGCCAGCTTGACGATTTCCGCGGGCTGCATGGTGAACACGCCCGGAATGCCGATCCATCCTTTGTTGCCGTTGACTTCGACGCCCAATGGCGTCAGTGTGGCGGCCTGCATGACCATGGCGCCAAGCAGGAACCAGAAGCTGATCTTTCGGTAGAAGCTGGCCGGCAGCATCATCGTGATGAATGCTATGACCAGGCCGAACACGCAGTACATGCCCTGTTTCAGCGCCTGCGCCCATGGCGACTGCCCGTTGGCGATCATGTTCACCGAAGAGCTGGAGAACACCATGATCACGCCGAAGATCGTGAGGATGATCACGCATAGGCGGAATCCGTGGAAGCACCATAACGGGTTGGCGAGATTACGCGTTCCGCCGTTCTTCAACGGTTCTCGTGTCTGTGCCGCGGCGCCGTCCGTCATGTTCGGGCGGCTTGCGGAAGACGTGATGCTACGGCTGGCCTCAGGCTTCCCCATGCTCATTCACCCAACGCTGAGCCTGCTGCGCGAACTGGTTTCCGCGATCGGCGTACGACTTGAACTGGTCCATGGACGCGCAGGCCGGAGCCATGAGCACCACATCGCCGGATTGCGCGTAGGTGCCGGCAGCATCGATGGCGCGGGCCATGACGGTGTCGTTGTCCGTGGGATCGATGACGGACATGGGAATGTCGGGAGCGCTTGCCTTGAACGCGTCCAGCATTGGCTGCTGGTCCTTGCCGATGATGATGGCCGCCTTGATGGTGCGCGCCTGGTCGGCGACGAGCTGTTCGAAACGGCTTCCTTTGGCAAGTCCGCCGGCGATCCACACCACGGACTTGTCCGCGAAGCTGTTAAGCGACGCCTTGGCCGCATGCGCGTTGGTGGCTTTGGAGTCATCCACGAAACGGATGGTGCCACCGTCGGACGTTTTGGCGACGGCGACGGTCTGGATGCGGTGGCCGCCCGGCGTGAACTGCTTGAGCGCGGCCAACGCCTTGTCTTTGTCTGCTCCGAGACCCAACACCAGCGCCAACGCGGTCAGGGCGTCGGCGAGCAGATGCGGGTAGACCGTGCCATCCGGCTCGGTCAGATGCGTGAAATCGGTGACCTTCGCCACTTGGAACGGCTTTCCCGCTTCTCCGCCGGCAATGCCGGACATGTCGACGATCCAGCCATCTTTCACACCGATCTGCCCGTCCTTCGGCTCGGCCAACGTGAAGCCGATCCGGCGGCATTCCGGCGCGGTCTGGGCCGCGAACGCCAATTTGGTGACGCGTTCGTCGTCGGCGTTGTAGACCAGCGCCTTCTTGACGTTGTGGAACACCTTCGCCTTGTCGGCGGCATAGTTCTCGATGCCGCCATGCCAATCGAGATGGTCGTCGGCGATGTTGGTGATCGCCGCGCAGTCGAGTTCCAGAGAATAGGTGAAATGCAGCTGGAACGAGCTCAGTTCGACGCAGAGCACGTCGTTCGCGGGGTCGACGGCGGCGTGCGACACGGCTTTGCCGATGTTGCCGACGGCGGGAGCGGTCAGGCCGCATGCGGTCAGCATTTCGGAGGTCATTTCCGTGGTCGAGGTCTTGCCGTTGGTGCCGGTGATGCCGATCCACTGCGCCGGCTTGCCGGTGGTGTTGCTGTTCACGCGCAGCTGCCAGGCCAGTTCGACTTCGCTCATGACCGGTATGTTGCGTTTCTGCGCCTCAAGGATGAATGGCGTGCGCGGGTTGAAGACCGGCGAGGTCATCACCATGTCGGTATTGTCCCAATCGATTTGGTCGAAGGAATGCAGGTCGGCGTCCGGCTTCTTCTCATCCACGCCCAGCACTCTGCCGGCACGGGAGCCCAGCACTTCCATCATGCTTTGCCCGGAGACACCGAGACCAGCCACGATTACGGTCTTGCCATCCATATTCATATCCATCACCCTTCAATCGGAAACGTCATTTGCCGTGATAGCACACTCATATTGCGGGCGTAAAGCCGCGCCCGCAATCGTGTCACAGGCCGGAACGGGCCACCCAATCGCTGTAGAACAGCACCAAGGCGATCAGCACGAACAGCATCTCGATCATCCAGAACCGGACCACGACCTTCACTTCCGGCCAGCCCTTCAATTCGAAATGATGATGAATCGGAGCCATCTTGAAAACGCGCTTGTGGGTCATCTTGAAGTAGCCGACCTGGATGATGTCGCTCATGGTCTCGATGACGAACAGACCGCCAAGGATGATCGCCAGGAATTCGGTGTGCGTGGCGATGGACATGGCTGCGAACAGACCGCCAAGCGCCAAGGAGCCGGTGTCTCCCATGAAGATGGAGGCCGGATTGGAGTTGTACCACAGGAAGCCGAAGCAGGCTACGGCCGCGCACGCCGCGATGATGGTCAGGTCAAGAGGATCGGACACCGCATAGGTGAAGCCTGGATGGTCCGAACCCTTGAGGTGGTAGAACTCCCAGAACGCGATGATCGCATAGCCGATGAAGGCGATCATCGAGGAGCCGGCGGCCAAGCCGTCAAGACCGTCGGTCAGATTGATGGCGTTGGTCCATGCGGTCATCAGGAAATTCACCCAGATCACGAACAGCACGATGGCCACGACACGACCGGCGAATTCAAAGCTGAAGAACGGCTTTTCGATGAAGCTCATGCCGGCCTGGGCGCTGGGGAAGCCGGATTTGGTCGGCAGAATCAGCGCCAGCACCGCGTATATGGTGGCGAGGATGAACTGTCCGATGAACTTGCCCTTGACGGTCAGTCCCTCGCTCTGCTTCTTGCGGACCTTCGCGAAATCGTCGATGAATCCCAAGAATCCCATCGACAGCATGGCGAACAGCACCAACACCGCGGACCACGACGGCACCTCTCCCCTGGTGAGGAACCGATACAGTGCCGAGGAGCACCAGCCGAGCACCACCGCGAGGTTGATGACCACGCCGCCAAGCGTCGGCGTGCCGCGCTTGACGAGATGCGACTTCGGGCCATCCTGACGGATGTACTGTCCGTAATTGAGCTTGTGCACCAACTTAATCAGCAGCGGAGTGCCCACAATCGTCACGACGAGCGACACCATAATGCCGATGATGAGTGAAATCACCTGATCTTCTCCGTTTCAGTCAGCTATGATCGGCACGACGCCGATTCCGTCAGTTTTGCGTCCAACGCTCCGCCAGAGCGCTCAATCCGGACGCGTGGGATCCTTTCAGCAACACCACTGTACCCTCATGGTCGGTCGCAAGCCGGGTGACCATTCGGTCGGCCTGTTCGGCATCATGCGCCCATTGCACCATCGTCGGGTCGGCGGCAACCGCCTTGCCGCCCTGCGCCATGGCCTCGGCAAGCGCGTCCAACGCCTCGTCGGAAGTGCTGCCGACCGTCACAAGCGCGTCCGCACCGCCCTCGACGGCGTATCTGCCGACGTCCTCATGCAGGCGATGCTCATCCGGTCCGAGCTCCAGCATGGCTCCGAGAACCGCTATTCTGAACGGCTGCTGCTCGGCGCCGGCATGCCAGCGCGACAGGCCATCGAGTCCGGCCTTCATGGAATCGGGGTTGGCGTTGAACGAATCGTCGATCAGTGTGAACGACGTTTCGGGCTTGGTGACGGTGGACACTGCCATGCGATGCGGGCTGATGCTCGTCACGTCGGATAGGCCGGAGGCCACGTCGTCAATCGGCATGCCCAACGTCATCGCCACCGTGGCTGCGGCAAGCGCGTTCATGACGTTGTGCTGTCCGCAGATGCCGAGCGTGACGTTGGCGTGCCGGCCTGTCTTGTCTTCCAGTACGAATGACGGATGGTCGAGATCGTCGCAGCGCACGTCGAGCGCGGTCGTGTCCAGTTGCGCGTCTTCTTTCTGCGGCAGGCCGAACCACAGCACATCGGCCGGAGCGATGGCGCTCATCGCGGCCACATGTTCGTCGTTGGCGTTGAGGATGGTCAGGCCGCCCGGCACCAGTCCGCGTACGATTTCCGATTTGGCTTGGGCGATGCGTTCCGCAGAGCCGAATTCTCCCAGATGCGCCACGCCCACCTTGAGCACCACGGCGATGTCCGGCGGAACCAGGGAGGTGAGGTTGGCGATTTCGCCCACGTGATTGGCGCCCATTTCCGCCACCAGGAAACGCGTGCCGGCGTTCACCTTGAGCGACGTCAGCGGCAGGCCGATCTCATTGTTGAACGATCCGACCGGAGCGACGGTGTCGCCCATTTTGGACAGCAGCGATTTGAGCAGATCCTTGGTGGTGGTTTTGCCGACGGAACCGGTGATGCCGATGACGGTGAACGGCGATTCCAGCGCGCGCCGACGCTCGATATTATGCTTGGCGAGCGCTCCCAACGCCTTGACGGTGTTTTCTACGACGATCTGCGGCACCTGCGCGCCCGCGATTTCGTGGTCGACCAGTGCGGCCACAGCCCCCTGCGCGCCGACCTTCGGCACGAAATCATGACCGTCGACGCGTTCGCCGGCAATCGCCACGAAAACGGATCCCGGCACGATCTGGCGCGAATCCGTGAAGGCGCTGATGGCCACCGGTTCGTCGGTCGGCACGGTCGTCGGCATCAACCGTCCATCAACCGCCTGCGCGATCTCCGTCAGGCTCATCGGCATCATGGTCGGGCTGCTCACTGTCGTTACTCCTCTAATGGTTGGGTTTGTGTTTGATGTGGAGAATGTTTCGTTCCACGTTTAGTTCAGGTCACGCGAGACGCGTAACGCGCTTTTGATGTTGGCTTTCCTCACGCCGGCGGCCAGCACCATGGCGATGGACAGGGACAGCGAACGGCTGTCCGTCTGGCCGTATGCCGTCGCGGCCTGCGCCGCAAGCAGGTCGGATTCCTGGGTTCGTCCCGCGATGCGGGTCTGTTTGCCGACCGCGCATCCGAATTTTGCGACGAGTTTCGCAACCTCGGCATCGCTCAAACCATTGTCATCGCAGGCAAGCACATCGACGCTGACCGATTGCAACGCGTCCTCACGCAGGGTCTCTTCATCCAACGCGAGGATCACAGCGGCTGCGCCGTCTTCGGCGCACACCGCCATGGTACGTTGCACATCGATGGCCGACAGAGGATATTCCAGATTGAGGAAGCGTTCCAATGACTGTGAATCGGACGAGCTGATCACGCCGACGGGGTTGCCCAGCATGTGCAGGAAATCCGCGAGGTTCCTCACTTCGGATTCCACGATCTCCCTGTTCTTCCCCGTGATGGCGAATACGGCCAATGCGTCGGACGGATTGCCGGCCATGTCGCTCACCAGTTTGCCGAGCTGTCCCATGGTGGGTTCGGCGTAGATGAGCGGAATCTGGATGTCGTCGGTTTGACCGCGCAGCGCATGGGGCACAATCGCGCCATATGCTCCCTGCTCCTGAGCCTGCGACAACTGGTGCACGTCCACATCGGCGGACGGGACGAACAGTGCGCCGGGACGCACCGATTCGACATCATCCGCGATGGAAGTGATCGTCACTTCAGCCGCCGACGTCGGATCAAGATCGAAACCGTATCGGCTGGCAAGCAGCCCTAAAGTCATTCGTCTGTTCATGGATTCGCTGACCGCGCTCACCTTTCCGCCCCTCCGTGTCTGAATACGTATTCGCTCACCAATTCACCGGAATAGCATCCGTGCGAGGTGAAGACGCCGGCACTTCATACTTCTGCATAAGGAATTCACCAATCTCCGCGGTGACAGGACCCGCCGTCAAACCGCCGAAGCTGCCTTGGGGGTCTTTGAGCACCACGGTGATGACGAAGCGTGGATTATCCGCGGGAATGATCGTCGAGTAATCGCTGATGATCGAGGTCAGTTGGCCGTTCGCTCCGGCGACTTCTGCTGTGCCTGATTTCGCCGCCATACGATAGCCGTCGACCTTCACGAAAGTGTTGTAGTGTTCAGCGGACGATTCCATGGCGTTGAGCATCTGGCTCGCCACGGATTCGTCGATGACTCGTGTCGCCTCGCCCTTGGACTGCTGCTCTTCGACATGCCCCGCGGTGTCGGTGATGGACTTGATGATGCGTTGCGGCTTTTTGACGCCCTTGTTGGCTATCACCGAAACCGCGTTGGTCAGCTGCATGACGTTCACCGTGTACCCTTGACCGAACAGCACGGTGTTGCGGGTTCGCCTGTCCCAGCTATCCGAGGGGTGCAGCACGCCTTCGGATTCGCCTGGCAGGTTCAGTCCTGTGGCCTGTCCGATACCGAATTTGCTGATGAAGTTGTACCGCTGCTCGTTGGTCATCTTGTCTCCGGCAATGACCATGCCAACGTTCGACGACTGTTCGAGGATGCCGGCGAGCGTCCAATGTTCGTTGCCATGGTCCACCGCGTCCTTATAGGTCTGTCCTTCCACGGTCACCGTGTTCGGTACCGTGAATTTGTCATCGACCTTGTGCAATCCCAGTTGCAGCATGCCCGACATGGCCAGCACCTTGCCGATGGAGCCAGGTTCGAAGGTCTCGCTCACCGCCCGGGAGGCGCCCATCTTCGCCTGGTCGCTTCCGGCCTCGGTCGTATCGCTGTCCGCCAAAGCGAGGATGTCGCCCGACTGCACGTCCTGGACCATGGCGATGCCCCAAGCGGAATGGTATTTGTTTTCGCTGTCGCTCAGCACTTTCTCGGTGTACCACTGCACATCCCGATCGATGGTGAGGGTGACGTCGGATCCGTTGACCGCGTCTTTGGATTCGGTCATGGTTCCGGGGATTTCGACGCCGCTGTTGCCCTGTTGGTACACCTGGTAGCCGTCACGGCCCGTCAATGTCTTGTTTTCCATCTGCTCGATGCCGGCCACGCCCTTGCCGTCGGCGTCGACACCACCCAATAGCGAACCCATCAAAGTGCCGTTGGAGTACAGACGTTCGTTGCTTAGTTCCGCGTAGACGATGCCGCCGAGGTTCAGCTTGGAGATTTTACGCTTGACCGCAGGCGTCACGTCCTTCTTCAATACCACGTATTGCCCGCTGATCGACAGTTTGGCGCCCAGTTCCGTGGCGTCCATGCCCAATACGGGGGCCAGCAGACGAGCCACGGCTGCGGCTCCCGTCACGCCGACCGGCTTGCCGTTGATCTGGTGGCAGTTGCTGCCGGTCTGTTTGGTGCAGGTGGTCGGTATGAACGCCTGCGCCTGTTCGGGGTTGCCGATGATGGTGTAGCGTTCGACACTTTGCGCGAGAATCGCGCCATTGGTATCCATGATCTTGCCGCGTCGAGCCTTCAACGTCACGGTGGTGGTGCGGCTTTGCGCCGCGGCCTGCGCCATCCCTTTGCCGTTGACCAGTTGAATATTGGCAAGTTGGATAAGGCAGGTGGTGCCCATCAGCGCCAGAACGACGCCGATGGCCATGGTTTTCGTCAACAGGTTCTTGTGGAAGAACGTGTAGATCCTGCGGATAGGGTTCACCGGGTCTTGTCTCCACTTGCGTTTGCCTGATAGCCGTTCAGATCGATGGTCAATGCGCCTTTCTGCGGGACCATGCCCATCTCTTCGGCCTTGCTCGGCAATGAGGCGTCAAGTTCGTCGAGCTTGGCCTGATCGTCCTCGACGTCCTGGGTCAGCTGGGTGATATGCGTTTCGATTTGGCTCGCCTCGAAGGAATTCTGCACCATTTGGGTACGCAGCATCAGTGAGCCCAGCAGGCATACACCAAGGAACACCGCGGCGATGACCAGGTGCAGCAGCGGCGTGCTGCGGGTCCGCGTCCATGTGATGAGTTGTTCGAAGCCGTGACGGATGCCGTTGCCTTCGACTCTGGTCCCTTTGATGACGTGCAGTTCGGGACGCGTGGTGCCGATGGTCTCGGTCTGGCTTTTGCGGCCGGCCGGAGCCGCATTCGAAGCGATCGTTCTTGGTGCCGCCACTTCAGTCCCTTCTTCCTTGTCTGGTCATGCTTGCGTAATCCGCGCCTTGGTCGAACCGTTTGCGCCATCGTGCGGGAATCGGTCTGGTCAATTCCACCGCGCGCAATCTGACGGACGCCGATCGTGGATTGTTGGCGATTTCCTCCGCGTCCGCCTTGATGGCGCCGCGGGTCAGTTCCTTGAAGAACGGCATCATGTCGGGCGGCACCACGGGCATATCCGCCGGAGCGTCGACCTTAAGCCCTTGGTTCATGAAGGCTTTGACGGTTTTGTCTTCCAACGAGTGGTACGACTCCACCACCAGACGTCCTCCCACTGCAAGGTGGTTGGCGATTTGCGGCAGCGTGCCGGCAAGCTTGTCCAGTTCGCCGTTGACTTCGATGCGCAGCGCCTGGAAGACGCGTTTCGCGGGGTTGCCGGCGGGACGGTGGGCCTGCGGCACGACCTCGTCCACCAAACGATTGAGCTGGCCCGACGTGGTCAGCGGCTCGGTTTCACGCCGGCGTACGATTTCCCGTGCGATCTGCTTGGAGAACCGCTCCTCGCCGTATGTGCGGAAGATACGCACCAAATCGGCGAACGAATATTCGGCGAGCACCTGCTCTGCGGTCAGGGGCTGCGTCACGTCCATACGCATGTCGAGCGGCGCGTCATGGGAATAGGAGAAGCCACGTTCCGTCTCATCGATCTGCAGGCTGGACAATCCGAGGTCCATGAACACCGCGTTGACCTTGTCGACGCCTTGGTCGGAAAGCACTTGGGAGAAGTCGTCGAATGCCGCGTGCACGGGCGTGAAACGGTCGGCAAGGCCATCCATTTCCATGCGTTTCGTGGCGAGCGCGAGCGCCTCGGTGTCCCGGTCGATGCCGATCAGGCGGGCGTTGGGGCTTGCTTTGAGGAACGCTGTGGAATGCCCGGCGAGGCCGAGGGTGCAATCCACCGCGATCGAGCCGGGCTTCGCCAATGCCGGTGCCACCAAGTCCACGCAATCGCGGAGCAGCACCGGCTGATGAATCGTCGTCACGTCTGTCATTAGAACTCCATCGCCGGCAATACGTCATCGGCAATGTCGGAATATCCTTGTTCCTTGTCGGCCAAGTAATCCTCCCATGCCTGTCTGTTCCAAATCTCGGCCCGGGTTCCCACGCCGATCACCACAATGTCGCTGTCCAGATTCGCGTAATCGCGGAGCATCTGCGGCACAAGCACGCGTCCTTGCTTGTCTGGCTCCTGGTCGACCGCGCCGGAAAGGAACACACGCAGGTAGTCGCGTGCCGCCTTGTTTCCCATGGACGTGCGTTGGATCTGCACCGCGATCCGTCTGAATTCCGATTGCGGCAGCAGGTAGACGCATCGTTCCTGGCCTCTTGCCATCACCATGCCGGAGCCCAGTTGGCTGCGGAACTTCGCAGGCAATGCCATACGTCCTTTGGCGTCGATTTTCGGAGTGTAGGTGCCCAGCAGCAATGGCGGCAAGTCCGCCATCATGCCGCCGGATTGAGCCGGGTCATCGTCGGAGACGGATTCTGTTCCAATGTCATGGACCATTACCGCACCTCCTTTTTGCCCACACTCGGCCCACCAATCCGAGACACTTTCCCCACTCTACCCCACTGCTCACCATTTTTCCCCACGAAAAAGCAAAAATGCCTCAAAATATTGTCGATTTCTCCCCATATTTGAGATTGCGCGTCCGCACCGTACAGTTCCGTCGCTGTCAGACCGTCGCGATTCGCCGCGGTCACTCGCCGCTCGTAGAAGCCTTGGGGTACATTAGAGTGCCTTAAGTTTTTGATGAAGGGACAGCAATGTCGAGTTATTCCGCCCAGTTGCGTGAGGAGCAACAGGCCGTCAGCCGCGCATATGATCGTCTGGACGCGTTGAGGGCGCAGGCTCGGTCGCGTCTCGACACGGTCCGGGCCGCAGGATCGCACGGTTCGCCCACGCAACGCACCGAACGCGATTCCTTCGCCACCATGTACGAGGACCGTCTCACCCAGCTTCGTGCGGTGGAGGATCGCCTGGTTTTCGGCAGGCTCGACGACGTGCATGGCGCGCATCGCTACATTGGGCGTATCGGCCTGTCCGATGAGGATCATGAGCCGATTCTCACCGACTGGCGTGCCGACGCGGCACGCCCGTTCTATGAGGCGACGCCTTCGAATCATGGCGACATCGTCATGCGCCGGCATATCACGTTGAGTTTCCGGGAAGTGGTCGGCGTCGAGGATGAGGTGCTCGACGTGCATTCCGATCAGGTCGGCGAGGCGTCCTCCAATGGCACATTGACCGGCGAGGGTGCTCTGCTTGCGTCGCTTAACGCCAAACGCACCGGCAAGATGACCGATATCGTGGCCACCATCCAGGGCGAGCAGGACCGTATCATCCGTGCGGACCTCAACCAGGCGGTGGTGGTGCAGGGCGGTCCGGGAACCGGCAAGACCGCGGTCGCGTTGCATCGCGCGGCCTACCTGTTGTATACGCATCGTCGCGCGTTGCAGCGTTCCGGAGTGCTGGTGGTCGGCCCCAGCTCGACGTTCCTGCATTACATCGACCAGGTGCTCCCCTCGCTGGGTGAGACGGGTGTGGTCAGCCGTACCATCGCGGATCTGATTCCCGGCATCATCGCCACCGCGCATGACGACCCGTATGCGGCCAAGCTCAAGGGTGAACGCCGTATGGCCAAGGCGATCGCCAATGCCGTGGCGGCTCGTGAACGCGTGCCTTCGCATCTGCCGGTCATCCGCATCAACGGTTTCAACGTGCCGATGGTACGTGCGGATATCGAGCAGGCCATCGCCGATGCCAAGCGCACGCGGCAGCCGCATAACAAGGCGCGCGAGACCTTCGTGCGCGACATGCTGTCGGCCATGCGCAACCGGTACGTCGAACGGCTTGACTACGAGCCGGAGCAGGCCGAGCTTAACGATGTGATGCAGCAGTTGCGTATGAACGACGATTTGCGCAAGACGCTGAACCTCGCATGGCTGCCGATGACCGGCGAATGGCTGGTCGACCAGCTGTTCGCGAAACCGCAGCAATTGCGCCGTTTCGCCCCCTGGCTCGAAGAGCGTGACATCAAGACGCTGACGCGTCCGAAGGGCTCGCCCTTCACCGTCAGCGACGTACCTCTGCTGGATGAGGCCATGGAATTGCTTGGACCGGATCCGAAGGCCGTGGCCAGGCAGAAGGCGTTGGATGCCAAGCGCGCCGAGGAAGAGCAGTTCGCCAAGGACACGCTGGCGCAGGCCGGTATCGGTTCCGGCATCGTCACTTCGCAGATGCTGGTGGACAATATCAATGGTATGGACGCCGAATTAACCGCGCAGCGCGCCGCGGCCGACCGCGAGTGGACGTATGGCCATATCGTGGTGGATGAGGCGCAGGAGCTGACCGCGATGGATTGGCGCATGCTGATCCGTCGTTGTCCGTCGCGCTCGTTCACGATTGTGGGCGACGTGGCGCAGACCTCCGCGTTGGGCGGTACCCGGTCCTGGCGTCGCATGATGGACCCGCTGTTCGGCGAACGCAACTGGCAGCTCAACGAGTTGACGATCAACTACCGCAATCCGAAGGAGGTGTCGCAGCTCGCCAGCGATTTCGCCTCGTCCGAAGGCCTGTACATCTCCACGGTGAACGCCGTGCGTGGCGTCCCGGATTCAGTCAAGCGTCTCACCTTGCGTGACGATAGCCTGATCGGCGACGCCGTCGCGCAGCAGACCGTCGAGTTGGTGCGCGCCTACGTTTCCTCCGACGGTACCGGTCGTGTGGCGATCATCGCGCCGGACGATATGCTCAAGCCGTTGCGCGCACGCGTATACGCACAACTTCAGGATGAGCTCGACCCGAAGGAATTCGACAGGCTCGATGCCCAGAGTTCCTGGGACGAGCAGGTCACCGTATGTTCCACACAGACCGTGAAGGGTCTGGAGTATGATGCCGTGATGGTGGTCCAGCCCGGACGAATCGAGGAGAACGCGCCGTCGCGTATCGTAGCGGCCTCCGATTTGTATGTCGCCATGACGAGGCCCACGCAGCGTCTGCTTATACTGCGGACAAAAGACGACGAAAAGCTGCTCAAGCTATAAGGTAGGAACCATGCCTAAAGCATTGTTACTTGAAAACATCCATCCCGACGCGGCGCAGTCGCTGCGCGACCATGGCTTCGAGGTCGAGTGCCTCAAGGGAGCCCTGAGCGAGGACGAGCTGATTGATGCGTTGGAAGGTGTCGACCTGCTCGGCATCCGTTCCAAGACCAGTGTGACCCGCAAGGTCATCGACGCGCGTCCGACGCTCACCGCGGTCGGCTGCTTCTGCATTGGCACCAACCAGGTGGATCTCGAATACGCGGGCAAGAACGGCATCGCCGTCTTCAACGCGCCGTATTCGAATACCCGTTCCGTGGTGGAGCTGGTGATCGGCGACATCATCTGCCTGATGCGCCGCATTCCCGCGCACACCCATCATATGAAGCACGGCATGTGGGATAAGTCCGCCTCCGGCTCCCATGAGGTCCGAGGCAAGACGCTCGGCATCATCGGCTACGGCAACATCGGCTCCCAGCTTTCCGTCGTCGCCGAGGCGCTTGGCATGCGCGTGCTGTTCTACGACATTGAAGAGAAGCTCGCCATGGGCAACGCCCACCGTTGCGACACGCTCAACGAATTGCTGGAACAGTCCGATGTGGTCACGCTTCATGTGGATGGACGCAAGTCGAACACGGGATTCTTCGGCGAAGACCAGTTCGAGCATATGAAGCAGGATGCCATCTTCATCAACCTGTCCCGTGGTTTCGTGGCGGATTTGGATGCGTTGAAGAAGCATCTGGATTCCGGCCATCTGTCCGGCGCGGCGGTGGACGTGTTCCCAATCGAACCGAAGAAGACCGGCGACGAGTTCCTGACCGACCTTGCGGACGAGGACAACATGATCCTCACCCCGCATATCGGCGGCTCCACGCTTGAGGCGCAGAAGTCCATCGGACAGTTCGTCTCCCAGCGTCTTGAGGATTATTGGTTCAAGGGTTCCACCATGTTGTCGGTGAATCTGCCGCAGATCACCCTGTCCGACATCAAGTCGAATTTCCGCATCGCCCACCTGCATGCGAATCTTCCGGGTGTGCTGGCACGCGTCAACCGTGTGCTGGGCGAGGACGGCATCAACATCGCCGCCCAGGCCTTGGGCACAGAAGGCGAGATCGGCTATGTGGTCACCGATGTGGCGCAGCGCCCGGACCAGAGGGCTCTCGACCAGCTCGCCTCCATCGAGGGTACGATCCGCATGCGCGTGATCAGCTGAGCACGCAATACGAAACGTTACGATAATGCGGGCGGGGTTCCAACCATCAGGATTGGAACCCCGCCCGCATTATATATGCTGTATTTGCTTACGGATGCGGCACCCGTCTCACGTCATCATTCGGAACTTGCGCCCTTCAGCTCGTCGATGGCCCTTTGGAAGTCCTCCAGATTCTCGAAATTCTGGTAGACGCTGGCGAAGCGCATGTACGCCACCATGTCCAAGTCACGCAGCGGCTTGAGAATCGCCTTGCCGACCTCATCAGATTTGACTTGGGCCAATCCTCGTGAACGAAGATCCTCCTCGACCTTCTGCCCCAGCATCTTCAGATCGTCCTCGTTGATGGGACGGCCTTGGCATGCCTTGCGCACGCCGGAAATCACCTTATTGCGGTCGAATTGCTCGACGTTTCCGGAACGCTTCACGACCAATAGCATGGTCGTCTCCAATGTGGTGAATCGCTTGGAGCATTTCGGGCATTCGCGCCTGCGACGGATGGAGTGACCATCGTCGCTAATACGGGTATCGACCACCTTGGTGTCTGGATTCTGGCAAAACGGGCAATGCATGTTGTCCAGAATAGACTGAGCCCTTGAAATAAGCCACGCTTGGCGGCCCCTACGCCTCATGGGGAACAATGAGGCGCTGCCCCGCATGCAAAGACACCGTATCAAGGTTGTTCAGCCGCATCAGTTCATCCAACGTATCTCCGACATTGCCACCCTCCGGAGTGATGCTCGCCGCATACCTCCACAAGGTGTCGCCGGGTTGCACCGTATACACGACGACAGCGGTGGAATCCGGCGCGGACTGCGCACTTCCGGGCGCGATGAATCCAAAAAGACACCAGGCAAGACCGGCCGCCATGATCGCCATGGCGATTCGATTTGCCACATTTCCGATATTCGCCGCACCGTTCACCACGCCACTCCTTTTCGAACAGCTGTTCTATCGAACGCTTGTTCCAAGTATGGCACATATGTTCGATAAACGCAAACACACCTCGAACAGATGTTTGATTTTATCGGCGTTTCGCGTTATGCTTCTAAGGAACTACGAAAGGAGCCCATCGTGAGCACCATCCCCTTCACGCCCAAGAAGAGCGACGAGCGTCCGGATGAAAGCACGTTGACCGACCGCCAGCGCAAGGTGCTTGACGCCATCAAAACGCATTTGGCCAAGCAGGGATTCGCTCCTTCGTTCCGTGAGATTGGTGAGGCCGCAGGGCTTAAAAGCCCGTCATCCGTCAAACACCAGCTTCAGGTTCTTGACGAAAAAGGCTTCATCCGCATGAACGCGAACAAGGGGAGGGCCATCGAAGTGGTGAACCTCAATGACGAGGAGCCGAATGGAAAAGTCGCCCAGGTCATCCCGTTCCCCAGTCAGGACGATGCATGCGGCTCCATCATGGCCTCGCATGACGTTCCACTGGTCGGGCGCATCGCCGCCGGCGTGCCGATCACGGCCGAGCAGCATGTCGATGATGTGATGAGGCTTCCCGAACGGCTTACCGGCACCGGCAATCTGTTCATGCTTGAAGTGCACGGTGATTCCATGATCGACGCCGCCATTTGCGATGGTGATTTCGTGGTGGTCCGCGAGCAGAACAGCGCGGAGAATGGCGATATCGTCGCCGCATTGCTGGATGACGAGGCCACGGTCAAGACGTTCCGCAAGGATCACGGCCATGTCTGGCTGATTCCGCACAATCCGGCCTACTCCCCCATCGACGGCACGCATGCCGAGATCATGGGCAAGGTCGTCACCGTGCTGCGCAAGATCTGATTGCTTTCACACGTTAAACGGCAAAGGGCGTCGAACATACCATTTTGAGGCATGTCCGACGCCCTTTGCCATACCCTTTGCCATACCGCGCGGTTGTGCATTCACCTTGCGAATCCATCAAGAATGAACGCGAGGGCATTTCAAAATGTCGTCGCATTCTTGAAGTTCGGGAGCACGGTTCAGGAATGCAGTTCCTTGCGGCTGTCCGAATCGTATCCTTCAGGTTCAAGCTGGAAGGTGGTGTGCGGCACGGATACGGGGAAGTGCTCACGCAGGCAGTTCTGCAATTGGGAGAGGATGTCGGCGGCATCATCCATGGTCAGCCCGCGCTCCACTACCACATGGGCCATGACGACGGGCATGCCGGTAGAGACGGTGCTGGCATGCAGGTCGTGCACGGCCACCACGTGCGGCACCTGCTCAAGATGTTCGCGCACCTCGTCCAGATCGAGTTCCTGTGGGGTTTCCTCCAGCAGCACGCGCACGGCGTTGCGCAGCAGCACGAACGCCCGGGGGATCATCATCAATGCGATGATGCCGCCCGCGACGGCATCGAAGCCGGCCCAGCCCGTTGAGATCAGCACGATGGCTGAAACGATCACGGCCACGGACCCCAATGCGTCGTTCATGACTTCGAGGAACGCGGCTTTCATGTTCATGTTGTCCTCGCTTTGCCCCGCGAGGATGAAGATCGAACCGACGTTGGCGGCAAGGCCGAGTATGCCCATGAACAGCAGCAACCGCACGTCGTGCACTTCGTCGGCGGCTCCGCCGAACAGCCTCATGCCGGCTTCGACGAGCGCGTAGATGCCGACGATCAGGAGCACGAGCGCGCCGACCGCGGCGGTGAGCACTTCGAGTCGCGCCCATCCCCAGGTGCGTTTGTTGCTAGGTTTGCGTTGCATGAGCACCGCGGTGACGGTGGAGGCGATCAGCACCGACATGTCGGTGAGCATGTGGCCGGCGTCGACCAGCAGCGCCAGCGATCCGGTGACGATGGCGCTGACCACTTCGGCGATGAACACCGTGGAAGTCAGTCCCAATGACATCATGAGTCTTTTCTGGTGTTCGGCCCCGCTTGCGGCGGTCGTGGCGTCCACACCCGCATGGCTGTGTGCCATGATGGGTTTCCTTTCGTCGTCTTTGGTTCGATCCGCGGCTATTGAAACCGCTTCTCAATACCATTTTCATTCGTCTCAAAACGCAGGAAACCCCAGTCCGAAGGCTGGGGTTTCCAAGTTCTGCTGACAGTCTAGCGGCTCACCGCTCCCCTGTCAATAAAGTCAAACCGTCAATTAAAAACCGAACTGGGCGGCGGTTTCCTTCAGCGTCTCCGCGGAGCGCTTCAGGGCCGCGAGCTCACGGTCGGACACCGGGGTGTTGATGGCGGTATTGACGCCGGAACGGTTGAGCAGGGTCGGCACGGACATGCACACGTCGGAGATGCCGTGGAAGTCGTGCAGCATGGAGCTGACTGGCAGGATGCGGTTGGAGTCGCGCATGACGGCTTCGATGATGTCCACGCCGGACATGCCGATGGCGTAGTTGGTAGCGCCCTTGCCGTTGATGATCTTGTAGGCGGCGTTCTTGACTTCCTGGTGGATCTGCTCACGCACTTCGGCGTCCAGCGGATCGTGGCCCGGCAGCGGGGTCCAGTCGCACATCGGGACGCCGCCGATGGTGGCGGAGGCCCACAGCGGGACTTCGGAATCACCGTGTTCGCCGGCGATGTAGGCGTGCACGTTCTTGACGTTGACGCCGGTCTGCTGCGCGATCAGGAAGCGCAGACGGGCGGAGTCGAGGTTGGTGCCGGAGCCGAAGACCTGGTTGGCCGGCAGGCCGGAGATCTTCTGGGCCACGTGGGTGGCGATGTCGACCGGGTTGGTGATGAGCATGTAGATGGCGTTCGGAGCGACCTTCACGAGGCCCGGAATGATGGCCTTGAGGATGTTGATGGTGGCACCGACCAGCTCGAGGCGGGACTGGCCCGGCTTCTGGCGCGGGCCTGCGGTGATGACGATCATGTCGGCGTCACGGCAGATCTCCGGATCGTCGGAGCCATCGATGGTCACGGTCGGATAGAAGCTGGAGCCGTGCTGCATGTCGAGCACTTCGGCCTCGACGCGTTCCTTGGCGATGTCTTCGAGCACGATCTCACGTGCGACGCCACGCTGAGCAGCAGCGAAAGCGAGAGTGGAGCCGACTGCGCCGGCACCGATGATAGCGAGCTTTGTGGGCTTGATTGGTGAATCCACCATGTGCTTTACCTCTCTTTGAGCAAGAAGAACGTCCCGCGTTGTGGCAGGGTATTTTCTTTCGATTTCAACCCTACTTTATCCATACAGCATGACGTTTCGCCGTGAATCCGCATGATTTGCAACCACTGAAAAGTGATTTTCGTCACAGCTTTTGTGAGCGCTCACATACACTGCGCCCGTTGAAATGCAGCTGTTGCAATCCGTTGCAGCGTTTGCACGGCCGCTCCGGTAAACGTCATCGGGAACGGCTTGCGCGGAAGCTCAGTCGATGGCCTGCTCCACGATCTGCGCGGCCAGCTGGTCGTCGACCTCCGCTTCGAGCATCATGCCGTCGTCGCGGTATTCGACGTTGATCACCTTGCCGTATTCGCGCACGCGGGACATGAGCGAGCCGGCTGTGTACGGCAGCAGCGCCTCGACGTGCACGTTCGGCGTGGGCAGCATCGATTCCACGTGCTCGCGCAGTGCGTCGACGCCCTCCCCTGAAAACGCGGAGACGATGTGCGCTTCCGGCATCAGCGCCTCGATACGTTCGCGTGCGGCCTCGTCCATACGGTCGGCTTTGTTGAACGCCACAATCGTGGGGATCGTCTCGACGCCGTCGATGTCGGACAGCACGTCGTTGACGGCGTCGATCTGGGAGAACGGGTCGGGATGCGAGCCGTCGACCACGTGCACGATCAGGTCGGCGTCGGCGACTTCCTCCAACGTGGATTTGAACGCTTCGATGAGCTGCGTTGGCAGGCGGCGCACGAAACCGACGGTGTCCACATACGCGTACAGTCGCCCGTCCTTGGCTTTCGCACGGCGTACGGCGGTATCCAAAGTGGCGAACAGCGCGTTCTCCACCAGTTCCGCGGAACCGGTCAGCCGGTTGGTCAACGACGATTTGCCGGCGTTCGTATAGCCGACCACGGCGACGGTCGGCAGGCCGAAGCGACGGCGCGCGCCACGTTTGACGTCACGCGCGGGCGCCATCTGTGCGATCTGCCGGCGTAGTTTGGCGATTCTGCTGCGGATCACGCGACGGTCCATTTCGATTTTCGTCTCACCCGGACCACGCGAGCCGATGCCCGCGTCGCCTGCCGCGCGGCCGCCCGCCTGACGCGACAGCGACCCGCCCCAGCCGCGCAGTCGCGGCAGCATGTATTCGAGCTGTGCCAGCTCCACCTGCGCCTTGCCTTCGCGCGAAGTCGCATGCTGTGCGAAGATGTCGAGGATGACGGCGGTGCGGTCGACCACCTTCACTTTGGTGGCGTCTTCCAATGCGCGTCGTTGGCTCGGCGGCAGATCATCGTCGACGACGATGGTGTCCGCCTCGTCCTGCGCCACGATGCCGGCCAGTTCGCGCGCCTTGCCGGAACCCACGTATGTGGCCGCATCCGGCTTGATGCGATGCTGCAGCAGACCGTCGCACACCACGGCGCCCGCGGTTTCGGCGAGCGCGGCGAGTTCTCGGAGCGATTCCTCGGCCGCGGCCTGCGTGGTCTCGCGGCTGGACCATACGCCTACGAGCACGACGCGTTCGAGCCTGACTTTACGGTATTCGACTTCGGTGACGTCCTGGATCTCGCCCAGACCCGCCACATGCTTCAATGCGTTGCGGGATTCGCGTTCCTGCCACTGTTCGTCGTGGGTTTCGCGAAAGTGTTCCCCGCCGTCGGTATCAAGCAGCACGTCGGATTGGTCGGCGAGCACTCCCCCGACGTCGCCTGCGGTCATGCTCTGCTCGATATCGTTCTCTTGGCTCAATGGCACCTCTCACGGTTAAACTATGGTGTCTTTATTATCATCATTGTCTAGAGACATGGGCATCACCGTTTTCGCCACGTGGACGCGATTACCGCGCGGATGCCGGAGGACGAACGTTTGCAAGGAGAGAGCATGGCACAGGCCGAGCAGTATTTCGCGGCGGAACCGCAGTCGAAGGACGTGCGCAGGAAGCTGCATGTCACGTTGCGTGGCAATGAGGCGGATGTGGAAGTGTCGAACGGCGTGTTTTCCGGCAATCGTGTGGATTTGGGCACGTCGGTGCTGCTTCGCCAGGCGCCGGAACCGCCGGAGGAGGGCACGTTCCTTGATCTGGGCTGCGGTTGGGGTCCGATCGCGCTGACGTTGGGTTTCGAATCGCCCAAGGCCGATATCTGGGCGTTGGATGTGAACGAACGCGCGCTTGAGCTCACGCGCCGCAACGCCGAGTTGAACGGCATGGGCAATATCCATGCCGTCACCGCCGAGCAGGTTCCGGCCGTTCTCACGTTCGATCTGATCTGGTCGAATCCGCCGATCCGCGTCGGCAAGGAGGCTCTGCACGAGCTGCTGATGACGTGGCTGCCGCGGCTTAACGCGGGCGGTGCCGCCTATCTGGTGGTGCAGAGGAATCTGGGTTCCGATTCGCTGATTCCGTGGCTCGCCACGCAGTTGGGCGACGGGTTTGAAGTGGGCAAGTACGCGAGTTCGAAGGGCTTCCGCGTCATCGAGGTTGTGAAGGCATGAAATTCGAATATCCTTCCGAACTGCCGGTTTCCGCGGCTCGCAGCGACATCGCCGAAGCCGTCAGGTCAAGCCAGGTGGTGATCGTTTCCGGCCAGACGGGCTCCGGCAAAACCACGCAGCTGCCGAAGATTCTGCTGGAACTGGGCCGTGGATCGCACGGCAGGCAGATCGTGCACACGCAGCCGCGCAGGCTTGCCGCACGTACCGTCGCCGAACGAATCGCCAGCGAAATGGGCGTGACGTTGGGTGAGGAAGTCGGCTATCAGGTGCGGTTCACGGACGAAAGCTCGCCGAAGACGCGCCTGCGCGTGGTGACGGACGGTATTCTGCTGGCACAGATCCAACGCGATCCGAAGCTCATGCAGTACGACACGATCATCATCGACGAGGCGCATGAGCGCAGTCTGAACATCGATTTCCTGCTCGGCTATCTGACGGCGCTGCTGCCCAAGCGGCGCGACCTGAAGCTCGTCATCACGTCCGCGACAATCGATTCGGTGAAGTTCCAGGAGCATTTCGAACACGCGCTGCACACGAAGGTGCCGGTCATCGAAGTGTCGGGACGCACGTATCCGGTGCAGATCGTGTATGAGCCGTTGGGCACCGCGCCGGCGCTGATGCGTTCCGTGCCGGGTTTCGAAACGGGCGCGATGCCCGGCGACGCGGATTACGAGGCGCTGTCGGCCGCGCCGGATGGCAGGGACGGCCGCGATTCGCGCGACACGAACGTGGACATGCCCACCGCGGTGGCGCGCGCCTGCGCCGAATTGGTGATCCATTCCACGCACGACCGTGGTCCGCGCGACATTCTCGTGTTCGCTTCCGGCGAGCGCGACATCCACGATTTCGAGAACGCGCTGCGCCGCCATTACGGTCCGCGCGCGGCGGATATGCGCAGGCCGGATGCGATCGAGATCGTGCCGTTGTTCGCACGGTTGTCTTCGAAGGAACAGCATAAGGTGTTCGAACCGCATACGCATCAGCGTATTGTGATCGCCACGAATGTCGCCGAAACGTCGCTGACGGTGCCGGGCATCCGATATGTGGTCGATCCGGGCACGGCGCGTATCTCCCGCTATTCGAAGACGGCGAAGGTGCAGCGTCTGCCTATCGAGCCGATCAGCCAGGCGAGCGCGAACCAGCGTTCGGGCCGTTGCGGCCGTATCGCCGACGGCATTGCGATCCGCTTGTATTCGCGTGAGGATTTCGAGACGCGTCCCGAATTCACGGAGCCGGAGATTCTGCGCACGTCCCTGGGCGCGGTCGTGCTGCACATGCTGTCGGTGGGTGTGGCGCGTACGGCGAAGGATGTGACGGATTTCGGTTTCATCGATCCGCCGGATATGAAGGCCGTGTCGGATGGTTTCAACGAGCTGACCGAGCTGAAGGCCGTGGCGCGCAAACATGGCGAGGTGGTGTTGACGCATACCGGCCGTCTGCTGGCACGTATTCCGATCGACGTGCGTTTGGGCCGTATGGTCATCGAAGCCGCGAAGTCGACCACGCCGAACACTCTGGCGGCGGTGCTGGTAGTAGTCGCGTTCCTGAGCCTGCAGGATCCGCGCGAACGTCCCGACGAGAACCGTGAGGAGGCGGATCGGATCCACAACCGGTATGCGGACCCGACCAGTGATTTCCTGACCGCGTTGAACCTGTGGGACCGCGTGTTCCAAGCGGATGGCGAGCCGAGCAATTCCGCGCTGCGCCGCATCTGCAAGACCGAGTACTTGAGTTGGCTGCGCATGCGCCAATGGAAGGATTTGGTCGCCCAGCTGCGCGAAATGTGCCAGGAGTTCAAATTCAAGCTTGGCGAGCCGATTCCCGTGTCTCGTCCACCGTTGAAGATCCGCCAGCTGCCGCTTAACCAGCAGGCAGCGCATTCGCTGTGCTGCTCATGGGACGCGCAGGGCATCCACACGTCCATGCTTTCCGGCCTGCTGTCCATGATGGGCATGCAGGTCACGCGCGAGCCGAAGGCATCCGATTTCGCTGGTTTGAAGGGTGCGGCACGCGCTCGTGCGATGAAACGCGCGCAGAAGATGGCGAAGAACGACTATCAGGGCGCGCGCGGCACGCATTTCGCCCTGTTCCCCGCCTCCGCCGTAGCCAAATCGACACCGCAATGGGTGATGAGCACCGAACTGGTGGAGACAAGCCGACTGTGGGCGCGGTATTCCGCGCAGATTGATCCCGCATGGGCGGAGCCGCTCGCCGGAGCACTCACCCGTACCACGTACGCGGATCCGCACTGGTCCGGTTCGCGCGGCTCGGCCGTGGCGAGCGCGAAGGTGCTCCTGTACGGCCTGCCGATCGTGCAGGACCGCACCGTGCAGTGGGGGCGCATCAATCCGCTTGAGGCGCGCGATTTCCTCATCCGGCAGGGTCTGGTGGAGGGCGACATCCAGCAACGGTTCTCCTATGATGATTTCGTCACCAGGAACCGGGATATCCTCGAGGATGCAGCCGATGATGCGAGCCGCACCCGCCAGGTGGCGCAGACCGTCGGCGACGAGGATCTGTTCGACTTCTACAACGCCATCATCCCCAACACCGTCACCAGCGTGGCCGACTTGGCGAAATGGTGGAAGACGAAGCACGACGAGCAGCCCGATCTGCTGGATTTCGATCCGGACAAGGTGGAGCGTCTCGCCGGCTCCGATTCGGTGTCCCTGGACGACTATCCCGACCATTGGCATACGCTCGGCACCGACGGCTCCCCCATCGATCTAAGGTTGAGCTACATCTACGACCCGCACGACCCAAACGACGGCGTCACCGTGCATGTGCCGTTGAAAGCATTGTCTCGACTGACTCCGGAACAGTTCTCGTGGAATGTGCCGGGATTGTTGGACGAGCTGATCGTCGGCATGATCAAGTCGCTGCCGAAAACGTTGCGCGTGCAGTTCGTGCCCGCTCCGGACACGGCACGCAAAATCCGCGCCTGGATCGACGAACGCTATCCCGACCTGCCGGGCTCCGGCAGCCAGCAGAAGCCTAACATCGCCCCCGAAAACGAGGATGGCATGGCCGCATGGCCCGACCTGCCGCACGTGTTCACGCAGGCGGCCATCAGTATCGTCGGCGCGCAAATCCACCCGGAAGTCCTCACCGGCGAACTATGGAACAAGCTCGCGCCATACCTGCGCATGACCTTCGCCGTGGAACAGCAGCTGCCGCCCAACCGCAAGAACCAGCACGGCCGACGACACGCGCGAGGCCCCGTCAAAACGCTCGGCACCGGCAAATCACTCGTCGAGCTGCAACGCAGATTCGCCGAACAAGCCAAAGCCTCCGCACGCCACATGGTCGAAAAACAAGCCCGAAACGCAGGAGACCAAGGCAAGTTCGTCGAACAAGCCAACCTGCTCAACAAAGCGGGAGCGACCACCGAAGCACGCGCCACCATGCTCTGGCAAGGTGCGCTCGACACGCTGCGCCTGCCCGGTGAACGCATCTCCTCACGCTGGCTCGGCACGGAAGCGCTCATGCTCGCCTCTGCCCCCTACAAGTCCACGAAGGAGCTCACCGAAGACCTGCAGCTGGCAGCCGTCAAACGACTCCTGCCCAACGTCGACCAGCTTCCCGACGACGAAGCGCTTGCCAACGCAGTGCTCGATGTGCGCGAAGTGTACGAGGACACCGTGTACGCGGTGGCGCATGACGTGATCGCCATACTGAAACGGTATGCGGAAGTCGACAAAGCCGTGTCCGGCAAAGCGGACCTGCCACTGCTGAGCGTGCTGCAGTCGATCCGCGAACACATCGCCACACTCGTATACCCCGGTTTCATCGGCAAGACGCCACCGGACGCATTGCCGTCCATCGAACGATACCTGCACGCCGACCTGCTGCGCCTCACCAAGGCGAAAAACGACAAGAACCGCGACGTGCGATGGGCCTGGGAAGCCGACGAAGCCAAACAACTTGCCGACAAGGCCGTGGCGAAAGCACAACGTGAACCAGCCGGCCCACGCCACGAAACGCTGATGAAGCAGGCGGAAACCGTACGTTGGATGCTGGAGGAATTCTACGTGTCCCTGTGGGCGCAGGAACTCGGCACGCCGAAACCGATCAGCCTGCAACGCATCAAAAAGGCGATCGCCTAGCCACCAGCCAAAACCCCAACGGATTGTTCCGTTTCTTCAAACCCGTCAACGCTTCTTGAAGAAACGGAACAACTGCGATTCACGAATCAACAACCCCACCAATAGACTCGCCACCATGACACCGGCGAACACAGCCAACGGCGTACGCACCGCAGCCGCCAACACCGCCACCCAATCGGACCGGCTCATCCGCACCGCATACGCCAACAACAACGCACACGAAGCAAACGTAGCCAGCCCGGCCCAAACACCGGTCTCCACACCAATACCCAGCAACTGCGCACCCTTCGACTGCCCCGAATGCAACGCACCCGCATACTCCAACCTACGCCGGCGCACACCAAACACACCAACCAACACGCCAATCGCCAACCCCACCCACGGCATCCACCGCGTCGAACGATTCACATACGACGCACGCGCGTCATAATGCGCATCAAACCCCTTATTCACCTGCGTCACACCCGCATTCGACGAGCCGGAACCCGCCACCAACGTGGCATACAGCAGATTTTCCATCTGCCCATCAGCCGGCCACTGCTTGACCCAGCATTCGTCGAACGTCGAAGCGCTCGCCGACACCGGCACGATGAACGCGTAGGCGAAACGCGTGTCACGCCCATCGTTCGGCCAGTCGAACACACCAGCCACACGTGTGGTGCCTTCGCGTGTCTGCAATGCGCTGCCCACGGCGAGCCCGAAGTCCTTGGCCACGTCGCGCGGCACCCATACGCCGGACACATCGGCCTTGGCATTGCCGGCGATCAGCCGGATCATACCGGGTGTCACGTCATACGATGAGATGTCCTTGCCGGGTGTCGCGAGTGGCACGACCTGTTCGCCGGCACGCATCGCACCAGCCAAGGTGCCCGTCATTCCATCGCCGGCGTCGGACAACCGGTCGCATGCGGTGCCATCCACCGTTCCACCGACGATGGCGTTGACGTCAGCGTACGCGTTGATGCGCTGCACGGCCTGCGATTCCAAGTCGATCACGGTCATCGCCTCATATCCGCCCAGCAGCGTTCCGGAGAGCAGCACTGCGAGGAACATGGCGAACGCGCGGCTCACGCCCGAGCCGATGTTGCGCAGCGCTTCGGAAAGCACCGATCCAAGTCTCATATACGCTCCCTTATTGGCGGTTTCATGCGGTTTTCACACTGTTTGGCGAAGTTCAACGGTTTCTTGCGATTCGTCCGCCGACTATTTGCAAACCAGCCCGTTGAGCCCGCTGCCGATTTCGACGTTGGCGATCGCGGACACGTCGGCATCCTGCGTCTGCACCAGACTCACGCCCAGCTCGCTGCCCACGATGGTCACCTTCACCGGCGTATTGGACGCATTGTGGGATTTTGGTACGATGCAGCCGCTGCTGCCGTCGATGCCAAACACCGCTCCCGCCGGCACACGCAGCACCTGTAATGGTTCCTTCAATGCCACGGTGGCATCGAGACCGGCCTTTTTGGTCTGCATGTCCATGGACTGGAACGTTTCGTTTGCCGACACATTACGCAGGAATTCGGCGTCGGTGATTTCCGTGCTATCGGCCGGCAATATTCCATTGACGCCATACATGCTTATGGTGCGATCCTGTCCTACCGCCGTGCCGTTTTTCACGGTGAGTTTCGTCAACGCTCCCGGTATTTTTCCGATTGCCGTACCGCCCGTCACCATGGAACCGGTGGTGGCCGTCCACTCGTCGACCGCGACTGCGTTTTCAGGAATCCACATGGTGTCGGCAAGCGCAAGCGTGCCGTCGGAGGGGTTGCCGTTGTCGTTCATGAGTTGCCGCCAGCCGTCGGATGTTGCCCACCAGTAGGTGTCGGAACCGGCCACGCTGTTGTATCCGAGTCGGCTCAGCTCGTTGTTCAGTGCGAGCACGTCGTCGCCCTTGTCTCCGGTTTTGAGGTCACGGTATAGGGGTGTGGCGGTGTTCAAGGCCACGACCACGCGGTCGTTGACTTTGTATGCGCCTTTGCCGGAGGCGAGTCCGTCTGCGGACCAGTCGGCGGTGACGGTGCCGTTGTCGTTGCCGAGAAGATTACGTTCGGTGGAGATGGTGGGCACAACCGTCACTTGCTGGCTACCGGAGTATTCCTGCACGCTGGCTGGCGCGGTGGTCGTCTCCCCTGCCGAGCCAAGCAATGCCGGCGCGCGGTCTGGCAAGAGCAGCGCGCATGCTCCCACGGACACGCATATGGCGGTTGCCACGGCGAGCAGGCTCCAAGCCCATGCGAGTCGTCCGCGTCTGGCACCGTTGTTCATGACTTTAGTGCCCCGTTGCTTCTTTCCCATGAGTCGATGCCTTTCTATTCGTCTATTCTTCCAATTCCGGTTCCTGCGATTTGCTGCCGCCTGGCGCGTAGTCGGCGAGGTCGAGCACACGGTCGCAGGCGTCGCGGGTGTCGGGATCGTGTGTGGCCACGAGCACGATCATGCCTTGGCCGGAAAGGTTGTTCAGCACATGGCTGACGGAATGCGCGGTGCGCGTATCCAATTGGGCGGTCGGCTCGTCCACGAGCAGCATGTCGGGTTTGGAGCAGACGGCGCGCGCCAGCATGAGACGTTGCGCCTCGCCGCCGGAGAGGTCGGAGAACCGGCGGTCGGCCGCGTATTCGAGGTCAAATAGCCCCATGGCTTCCAAGGCTTTGGGCTCGGCTTCCTTGCGCCGCATGCCTTTGGCGAGCAGCGGAAACACCACGTGGTCGAGCGCGGTGCGTTCCGCCACACCGTACGGGTTTTGAAACACCCATCCCACACGGTTCACGCCTTCACGGGTTACGGTTCCGGCATATGGTTTCTCCCAACCGGCGAGAATCGACAGCAATGTCGATTTGCCGCAGCCGGATGGTCCGCATACCGCGATGGTGGAGCCAGGTTCCGCCACGAAATCAAGATGCTCGAACAGCAGGTCTGTCCCCGGGAACCGGTGGGCCAGCCCTTCCACAACCACTCGCATATGAGCCCCTTCGCGCATCAGACTACTTCAGCGGATACCAGACCGTCTCATCCGAGGCGGTCACGTTCACTCCGGCCGTCACCAAGCAGGTCAGCGCCTTCCTGTTATCGCGCAGTCCTGCGCTTTCTCCGGATTCCAAATCCTTCTCCAGCTTATCGGCGGTGTAGTCTTTGGGCTTTATGCCTTCCTTGCGCAGACAGTCGGCCGCCACCTCCTTGTCATTGAGCAGCAGCTTCGGATTGCCCAACTGGAGCCTGTACACGGTGTTGATATCCGTGACATGCAGCATACTGCAGGATGTCAGATCGTCATTGAGCTTGCGGACCGCCTCTTTGCTGGCACCATCGGTGTTGTACGAGGGCAGAGCGTAAATGCCGTTGTCGTACTTGTCGAACGTCGGCTCGGCATAGCCTTTGTCTATGATGCACTGCTTGTAATCCGCCCATGCGCGTTCGTAGTCGGCCTGGCTGACTTTTCCGCCTGAAGCGGCCTTCTCCAGCGCGGACTTCTGCTGATCGGATATTTTGCCGCCGTCGGAATCCAACAACGATCGCGCATAATCCTTCAGCGACGACGCGATTCGTTCACCCTGTTGCGATGATTGACCCTGCTGGGATTGACGCTCCCGTCGCGAGCCTTCTTTCAGTGCCCCGCAGCCCGTGCAGCCGACAAGCAAAGCGAGACAGCATATGACGGCAATAGCTTTGCCACGCATGCCCGTTTTCCTCGACATCGTCATCAGCCCCCTCACAAACGACGCAGCCGTCAGGCCGCCATGTCCCGCTTTACCCCTATTCTATACCCCCAAGACTTGCCTCCATGCGCGGCATACCCAATATGGGTATGCGGAACCAGGTGTTTCCCAGTATCATCCATTGAATCAATTGACGGCATCCATCATCATGCGCCATGTCGTGCGATTCGATCCGCGACATCATGTAAGCGGCATATGTGTAGAATTGATGCGATTCTTTCCAAAAGACTCAGCGCATCGAAACTATATAAGGAAATCATTGCAATGAACAGAAGAGCCAGTTCGCTCATCGCGGTCAGGGACGGTGCCGACGAGCAGGCAAACCGTTATCTCACTTATTATGACCAGCAATGGGAGTGCTGGTTCCTGCCGAACCATAGCTCATCCGGCTCATATGAAGAAGACAAAACCAAGCTCATCGGATATATGACATCGGAATTCAAGATTCCCTCCGATGCGTTCGACGTAAAATTCGTCGGCACCTCCACCAGCACGAAATGGTCCACGGAGCATCAAGAGGAACGCACATACGATTACAGGCTGTATCTGGCTTCTGTGACACATCTGCCTGAATCGTGGAGGACTGACGGAGAATTCCAAGTCGGTTCCAAACGTTGCAGATGGATGACGGTTGACGACATGATCGCCGATCCCAAAATCAACGACATCAACCATGACGTCATTCATATGCTGAAGGACAGTATCTGAATCGTTGCCGATAGCGTTGTCGGATGGTGTTCCATCCGACATTCTGCACTCCCACTCCGCGCCGGAAAGCCATCAGTCAAACGGAATGCGCGCGTGGAACATCCATATGCCGTTCTCGCAATCGGTGGAAAGACTTCCTCCGATATGCTCGATTTCAGCCGCGAACTGTCTGAGGCCATGGCCACCGGGCAGGCTGCCGGAATGCCGGGCACCCATATCATTCACTTCGGTGATTTCCAAGGAATGCGTCTTCACCAGAACCGACACCTCGTACTTGCCTCCGGAAGATGCATGACGCGAAATGTTCGCGTATACCTCGCCAATCAACCGGCCGATCACATCCTTATGATAGGCATACGGACGCACACACGGGACCAGAAATAGGCGAGACCGGTCAGCATAATCTGCATGACGGTAAACATCAATGCCATTGGCGAACCGGGGTGGCACACCGCCTCATAAACCATCAGAAGTTCGCACGTCATGATGCCCGTAAAACGCAACGGATGCTTGATTCGCGGCATATCCGACAACCGGAACGCTCCGTTCTTTTCGGTCATGTCAGCGCCCGTTCCCACGTTTCAGCCATGTGATGATGGCTTGCCGTTGCGTACGGCAGTTCAGTCGTTTGACGATGTTCTGCATGTGCTTGCGCACGGTGGCGATGGATATGCCGAGCCGTTCGGCTATCTCTCCATCCGTCAGATACTCGTTCGCGCACAGATTCATGATGGTTTCCTGCATGTTGGTGAGCGTGGACTCCGCTTGAGTATCGCATTTCAGCTTCGCATAAGCCGCCATCGGAGTTTCAAAACCGGGCAGGAAACATCCTGAAAGGACACGGGAGACGGCTTGTTCGAGCTGCGTCTCGTCACCTTTACCGACAAGCCCCTGCGCGCCAGCCGCCGCCAGCGGCACGCGATACCGGTTCAGACTGAAGCTGGTCATGCCGAGAATCGGCGTGGAACAGTCCATCAACCGCATGCGACGGCAGACTTCCGGGCCTTGCATACCTTCCAACGACATATCAAGCAGCACAAGAGCATATTGGTCGGCATTTGATGCAAACAATTCCAAAGCCTCAACGCCGCTGGTAGCCGAATCGACGATACCCACCGCCGGAAGAATCCGCTTGAATAGGTCAGTCAGCGCCTCGATGACGATTTTGTCATCGTCAACAAGCAATATCTTCGGACCACCAACCGTTTTCCCCGTCATGGTACAACGCTCCTTCCCCCCGGGAAACATCCCCCTGCCGCAATACAATACATCATTTCATCACCACCCCTTACTCATATTGAGTAGATCGTTCGCAATAACCCCGTAAAACAACTCATATCATATGAATCACCGGGCCAAGGCAGTTCGATATGATGATGAAAGGTGGACGATGATGTCCTGGATGAAACACAATAAATTAGCGAAAACAATTGCCGCATCAATAGCAGCTGTCGGAATATGCTTCGGCGCCACTGCCGTGGCGAGTGCTGTATGTCGGTACCCTGTCACCAGTGGCTCATATAGCGAGGGCCCTTATCATGTTGAATGGAGTGTGCAACCGACAAGTTCATATGTAAGGACTCAAACCGATTACCATAACCAATATTGCTACGCACAGCAAGATAGGACGCAACATTCGCAGACAAGCAGAGCGCTCGCTAAGCAACATTGCTCCGCCTCAGTCAGCGGAGGCTCTTCATTGACTCAAAATGATTATGTTGAATATTATCAGTATTAGGAAGCTCGATCACCATGCGGAATGGAATAGTCCATGTGTTGAGAAACATCACCACATGCTTGGTAGGCATAACTCTTATCGGCTGCGCGGGCTGTGGGGTGGCTGTCGACCAGCAGGATACGAAACAGCCGACCGGAAGTGCCGGCAGCGACACATCCAAATCCAAAATCGCGAATTCGATACCGGATTACATCGATTTTCTTCTTGATTTGGACGCCAAACCCGATACCAAGTATCCCATGAGCGACGCTCAGAAGACGATTCTGAAACGTTCCAGGAAGTCGGGAAGCGTATCGAAACCGGATTACGAGCTTGCCTGGTCGAATTACAAGCAGTGCGTGACCGGCTATGGGTATACGACACCGGTGCTCAGGCAGTTCTCCAATGGCCTGTACATGATCGCCATGCGGGATACCACCGGCATGAGCGACCAACAGCGCAAGAAGTTCAACGAGGATGAGAACAAATGCTATAACACTGAAGTCATTGCGGTGACCGGTGTATACCAGATGCAGATCGGCAATCCCGGCATGCTTTCCGATGGCGACCAGGCCATGGTCGATTGCCTTCATAAGGCCGGTATCGTGCCGAAAAACTACGACAAGGAAGCGTACAAGAAGGATTTGGACGCGCACGCCAAAAACCAGCCCACCACAGTGGATTTCTCAAACGCGGAAATGCAAAGCTGTTGGGTGGCGAACGGCGCGTCGTTCGGGGACGTCAATGACACCGATCAGTGGAAGCCGCTCGGCTGACCACCGTGTTCCCCGTCATATATCAGCATAGAAGTCTCGTTCCTGCGCGACGAACGGGCGCAGGAACGTGGTGATGGCGATGGCGCATACCAGGAACAGCGCGCCGACGGGGCCGAGCCACATCAGTCCGAAATGGCCGTTGATTAGACCTCCGACCGCGGAACCGATCGCGATGCCGATGTTGAACGACATGGAGTTGAGCGACGCGGCCAGGTTCAACGATCCGGGATGCGACTGCGAGGCGACGTCCATATACAGCACTTGGGACGCGGAATTTTGCAGGTACATGAACATGCCGAGCACCACCAGCAGCAGCGCGCCGTATACCGGTACCCAATGCGCCACGACAAGCGACGCCATGAGCACCGCATGGGCGCAGTAGATGGGACGGATGTGCGTCAGCGGCTCCACTCCCCTGCCCCGGTCCGCGAGCTTGCCGCCATACAGGTTGCTCCACAGGCAGGCCGCGCCGAAGATCACCAGTCCGACACTCAAGTACTGTTCAGGCACATGCACTTCATCGCGCATGATCGGAGTCAGGTATGTGTAGAACACGTAGCTGGCGGCCGCGCCGCACACCACGTCGAGCACGCCCAACTGGATGCGGCGGTCGAAGAACAGGCGGAACTGCGGCAGGAATCCGATCTTCACGATGTGGCTGTTGCGCGGCAGCACCATGACCATGCCGATGATGAGAACGATGGTGAGCACATTGATCATATGGAACGCCCAACGCCAACCGAACGTGTTGGCCACCCATGTGCCGACCGGCACGCCCACCACGGATGCGATGGAGAAGCCGGAGAACACCCATGCGATGAATTTCGTACGGAATCTGTCCGTTGTCACATCGGGCGCGTACGTCATGGCCACAGCCACCAACGTTCCGGATACCAAGGCGATCATGATGCGCGCCACCACCAGAACCGCGTAGTTGGGCGCGAACGCGCATAGGATGTTGCCTGCGAGGAATATGCCGATCAGCGTCAGATGCGTAGCGAATCGCGGGAACCGTGCCGACAGCGCGGATCCGAGCGGGGTGACGGGCGCATACACGAAGGCGAACAGGGACACCAGATTGCCGACCGTCACCTCCGATATCTTCAGATCGGCTGCGATGTCGGGCAGGATGCCCACCACGATGAATTCACTCATGCCAAGCATGAAACTCGATGCGATGAGAATCACCACCGGCAGATTGAAGAACCGTTCCTTGTCGATTCGCACTTTTCCGCTCTCCGCTTCCGTTCGCATTCCCCTATTCGTTTCCCGATATTTCGATTTGTTTAGCATCGCTTACGTCAATCGATTGACGATTTACTTTCTTCAGGAAAGGATAAACCGCGCGCGATACAATACGGTACCGATGACACGCAAGATGACACGCAAAACCAATCGGAGCGGAAACAGCGGCGGGAAAACCGGCGGAAACAGGTCACGCAACCGCAAAACAAGCAATCGCAAGACGGGCAACCGCAAATCCCTTGTTCCAAAGAATCTGCGCAGAAAACTGCGCAATACATGGAACAAGGCGAGCCTCAAGCAACGCATCGGCATGATCGCCACTACATTGGTGGCGACGGTCGCGGCGATAGCCATCATTGCGGGCCTAATCCGCTTTGTCGGCTGGCGTGTGCAGGTCAGTGAGGCGAAAGCGGCGCAGAGCGAGATGCGATCGCTGTACGATTTCAACCCGGGCAACATCATATCCGACGGCGCGTTCTTCAACGGCAACGCGTTAAGCGAGCGGCAGGTGCAGACCATCCTCGACCAGCAGGGCGCGACGTGCACCGGCGACAAGTGTCTGAAGACCATGACGTTCACCACGCAATCGCAAGCGGCGGACGAATATTGCCAAGCGTATAAGGGCGGACAGAACGAAAGCGCGGCAGCCATCATCTATAAGGCGGGCAACGCATGCGGCATCAGCCAGAAGGTGCTGCTCACCGTACTGCAGAAGGAGCAGCATCTGCTCACCGCCACCGATCCAAGCGATTTTCAATTCAAATCTGCAATGGGCCTGAGCTGTCCGGACGACGCGAACTGCGATGCGAAATACGCCGGATTCTTCAACCAGGTGTACGGGGCGGCGAAGCGATACCAGTACTACGTGCGCCACGAATCGCAATACGCGTACCATGCCGGCGCTCTCAACTACGTACGATACAATCCGAACGCAGGCTGCGGCGGCAGCGACGTCTACATCGAGAACAAGGCGACCGCGCTGCTGTACATCTACACGCCCTACCAGCCGAACGAGGCCGCGCTGAAGGCCGGCGCAGGCGAAGGCGACGCGTGCTCGACGTACGGCAACCGCAATTTCGCGATCATCTACAATTCGATGTTCGGCAATCCACGAGACTGATATTTCGGAAAAATTCCGGTAGAATACCTCTAGGAAGGAATGAACCGAAGGAGCCTCATGGGCCTGCTCAACAATGACAACTACATCGACCCATTCAAGGGAGCCGATTACATCGACCCCGGCAAAAACGCCGAAAAACTATCCAGCAACGTGGACCGCGAGCATGCACAACGCGAAGCATACGAACAGCAGCGCTACGCCAAACAACAGCAGACACCCCAACGCACCCCCACACCCCCACAGGAGCCCCGTCACACACCACAACAGGCGCTCGTCAACCGACAGACACCAATCAGCCGAACGACACGCACAAGAAAATCAAGAATACCGATAATCATCATCGCCATCGCAGTGCTGACGATCATCGCGATGAACCTCGTCAGCACAATCGTCAGCCACGGCGGACTGGACTCAATAGCGGACAGACTTGATCCGAACACCGAAAAATATGAGCAGCTCTCCGAACAGAAGACCATCAACGAAACCAGCGGCAATCTGTACTCATACGGTGGGATGGCGCTCACCGTCACCATCAAGAACATGGAAGTCGGACCAACTGACATCAACGGACAGCCGACGGTGAAAGTGACCTATGGATGCAGGAATCTGAGCCGGCGCGCGATTTACCCCAACGCCGTGGCCGATTCCATCGTCACACAGAACGGCATAGAGTTACGAAAAGCGGTGGTGACGGGATACAACGGGAATCTTGATCTGGCCAGCAAGAAAATCAAATCAGGTGAAACATCCGAAAAAGTCAGCTATCATGTACTTTCCGACATGCAGACTCCCATCGCCATGCAGGTAAGCAATTTCAGACACAAGAATCTGGTTCGTTCCGCGTTCGCCTTCGATGGCAGCAACGAGACACTGACCAGAATCGACTATTCCGACGTGCCGGAAGCACCGAAGGTCGATAAAGCGGCGTTCGTCGAAGACGGACGCGTTGAAGAATTGAACGGTACCATACTTCATTTCCGATTGGACTCTCTTGAGATACAGCAGAATGATGAAGACGAACCACTTATGGTGGCCCGCATTTCCTGGTACCTTGAGAACACTTCCACGTATGAAACATTCTCATACCATGCGAGCGTCAATGCACGACAGGGAACCGAGACGCTTGACCAGGATTATCTGTACGGCGACGACTCTGGCTTGATTCTCAGAGCCCAAGCGGATGTGCTGGCCACCTCTATCTACGCTTATGAGCTGGATGATGAGCGGACCTCTGTGAAGCTCACCATTGAAGGCGATGACACCGTACTGTTCGAGAAGGATTTCGAACCCAGCAGTGGCACTGTGGTGTAGTCGACGCGGCTTCCATCTCAACAAGAAGCCTAATCCCAGCTCCGCATAAACGACACCGAAGGGGCCGTCATCTGGAAATCAACCCGGATGACGGCCCCTTCGATGTCGTTTATGCACTAACCTGCGATTACGCAATCACAGCTTCGGCAGATACTTCTTCAGTTCGAACGGCGTGACCTGTCGACGATACTCGTTCCACTCCTGACGCTTGTTGCGCAGGAAGTATTCGAACGCGTGCTCGCCGAGGACGCTCGCGACGAAATCGGATTTCTCCATGATCTTCAGCGCCTCATCAAGCGATTCCGGCAGCGGCTGGATGCCCATGGCCTGGCGTTCGGCGTCGGTGAGCTCCCACACGTCGTCACTGGTCGGCTCCCCCAGCTGCATCTGCTTGTCGATGCCATCGAGTCCGGCGGCCAGCAGCACGGAGTATGCGAGGTACGGATTGGCGACCGGGTCCAACGCGCGGAATTCCATACGGGCGGAGTTGCCCTTACCTGGCTTGTACTGCGGGATGCGCAGCAACGCGGAACGGTTGTTATGGCCCCAGCAGATGTAGCTCGGCGCCTCGGCACCGCCCCACAGCCTCTTGTAGGAGTTGACGTACTGGTCGGTGACCGCGCAGATCTCGGCCGCGTGGTACAGGATGCCGGCCGCGAACTGTCGTGCGGTGACGGACATGTTGAATTCCTGCCCGGCCTCGTAGAACGCGTTGGCGTCACCTTCGAACAGGCTCAAGTGCGTGTGCATGCCGGAGCCCGGAGCGTCGGCGAGAGGCTTCGGCATGAAGCTGGCATGGATGCCTCGCTCCAGCGAAATCTCCTTGACGACGGTGCGGAAGGTCATGATGTTGTCGGCCGTGGTGAGCGCGTCCGCATATCGCAGATCGATCTCGTTCTGGCCTGGCCCCGCCTCGTGGTGCGAGTACTCCACCGAGATGCCCATCTGCTCGAGCATGTTGACGGTGGCGCGGCGGAAGTCCATGCCGGGGCTGCGCGGCACATGGTCGAAGTAGCCGCCCTCATCGATCGGCTTCGGAGTCTGCGCCCAGTCATCCTGCTTTTCAAACAGATAGAATTCAATCTCCGGATGCACGTAGAAGGTGAAACCCTTCTCCTTGGCCTTGGCCAGCGCTTGCTTGAGCACGTGGCGCGGGTCACCCAAGGACGGCTCACCATCAGGCGTGAGCACGTCGCAGAACATGCGCGCGGTGCCCTGCGGGCCTCCGCGCCACGGAAGAATCTGGAACGTCGACGGATCGGGCTTGACGATCATATCGTCTTCGGACACGCGGGTGAGGCCTTCCACGGCGGAACCGTCGAATCCGAGCCCTTCCTCGAATGCGGCTTCCAGTTCCGCCGGCGCGATGGCCACGGACTTCAGTGTTCCCAACACATCCGTGAACCATAGACGAATGAAGCGCACGTCGCGTTCCTCGACCGTGCGCAAAGCAAACTCTTGCTGTTTATCCATAGTGTCCAATCGTTCCATGCGCATGTTACGAACGTCGTTAACACATGCCGTGTCGCGACATGTCAGCGTGCGACTTCGAGGGCTTCCTCCAGCGTGAAGGCGCGCGCGTACAGCGATTTGCCGAGAATCGCGGCGTCCACGCCCAGTTCGGCGAGCTCCTTGATGTTGCGCAGGTCGTCGAGCTTGGAGATGCCACCGGATGCGGTGACCTTCGCGTCGGTGCGGGACGCCACTTCGCGCAGCAGCTCGATGTTCGGGCCGCTCATCATGCCGTCGCGTGCCACGTCGGTGACCACGTAACGGGAGCAGCCGACGGAGTCGAGGAACTTCATGGTCTCGAACAGGTCGCCACCTTCCTTCACCCAGCCGCGGGCCGCGAGGGTGTGGCCGCGCACGTCAAGGCCGACGGCCACGCGGTCGCCGTACTTCTTGATGACGGAAGCGGTCCAGTCGGGGTTCTCCAGAGCCGCGGTGCCGATGTTCACGCGGGCCGCGCCGGCTTCGAGCGCCGCGTCGAGCGAGGCGTCGTCGCGCACGCCGCCGGACATTTCGATGTTGACCTTGTCGCCCAGTTCCTTGACGATGGCGCGCAGCTGGTCACGGTTGTTGCCGGTGCCGAATGCGGCGTCGAGATCGACGAGGTGGATCCATTCCGCACCCGATTCCACCCACGTGCGGGCGGCTTCCAGCGGGGAGCCGTAGTCGGTTTCGGAGCCGGATTCGCCTTGGCGCAGGCGCACGGCCTTGCCATCACGGACGTCGACGGCGGGAAGCAGCGTCAAAGACATGTCATACCTTTCGTTGCGTTGAACGGTTTTCGGCCGTTCAACGGATCTTGCGATTACCGATTTGAATTTACGATTTTGCGATTGTTGCGATTGCCTTGCACGAATCCGCGTTCAGAACGTCGCAACCCAGTTACGCAGCAGCTGCGCGCCGGCTTCGGCGGATTTCTCCGGATGGAACTGCGTGGCGAACAACGGTCCACGTTCGTAGGCGGCCACGAATCGGCTGCGCCCGTAGGTGCACCACGTCACATGCTCTTCCGCATCGCCGAAGTCCAGCTGGTCGGCGGAGGTGTCGGCAGGCGAAGCGCTCATCGCGGCAAAGGAGTGCACGAAATAGAATCGTTCGTTCTCCACGCCCTTGAGCAGCACGGAACCTTCCGGCGCTTCGACGGTGTCCCAACCCATGTGCGGCACCACGTCGGCGTCGAGCAGCTCGACATCGCCCTTGATCAGACCGAGACCGGGCGTGCCGTCGCCATGTTCCATGCCACGTTCGAACATGATCTGCTCGCCCACGCAGACGCCGAGCACCGGGCGGCCGGCGCGCAGACGGTCTTTGATGACCCTGTCTCCGCCGACGCTTTTCAGTCCTTCCATGCATGCGCCGAACGCGCCCACACCCGGCACCACCAGTCCGTCGGCTTCCAGAGCCTGACGATGGTCGGACGTGAGGGTCACGTCGAGGTCGAGATTGGCCAGCGCGCGCACCATGGAACGCACGTTGCCGAAACCGTAATCGAACACCACCACGGAAGTCATGGGCGCTCTCCTTCTTTTGCTTGCCGAAGAATCCATCCTTCGGGGAAAAACTTATTCGATGCTTGACGAACCACGACCGAATCGCGTGTGCTCGGCGAGGATCTTCATGGCGTCATCACGGGTCAGGCTTGCGGAATCGACGGTTTCCACGCCGGAATCACGCACCCCCTGAACGTCGGTGATGCCCAGCAGCAGGTCTTCGACGAACGGCGCGGTGGAGGTGAGCAGCACCGGTGGCGCGAACGTCTGGCCGACCTTGCCTTGCAGGTACATCGTCGCCTCGAGCTTGTCCGCACGGTTGATCGCGAGGACGGCAGGCATGCCGGAGACCACGGTGGTCAGATCTTTGATGGCCGCTTCCGGTCCATCGCCGTCGAGATTGCGTAATACAGCGACCGCGCCTTGCGGTGAGGCGAGGCATTGCGCGGAGATGTCGGACAGTTGGCAGAACGCGGCGAACAGGCGTGCGGAGGCAAGTCGGGTGATGATCACCGCGACTTTCGCACGGTTGCCCAGCAGTCCCTGCAACTCGTCGTCGAATGACAGCGAGTTCTCGGCTTCGGACAGTACCGCGTCGGCTTCCTTCGATTGCAGGCCGTCCTGCGATTCGTCGGAAGACGCATCGGAATTAACCGTCTCATCCGGCTGATCGAATGGCACCTGCGCGGGAGCATCGTTCTGTTGGGCAGCTTCCTCGTCCTGGAATTCCTTTTCGAAGCCGGCCATGGCCGCTTCCAGCTCCTCTTCGCTGAAATGTATGCCGTCGTCGTTGGTCTTCCCCAAGCCGTCGAAACCGTTCAAATCGTCCTTGTCGTCGGACATCACAGCGCGCCCTTCGTGCTGGGAATGCCATCGACGCGCGGATCGGGTTCGATGGCGAAACGCAATGCGCGGGCCAAAGCCTTGAATTCGGCTTCGGCGATGTGGTGCGGGTCGCGGCCGGAAATCACGTGCAGGTGCAGGCAGATGCCGGCATGCATGGCGATGGATTCCATGACGTGGCGAACGAGCGAACCGGTAAAATGCCCGCCAATCATGCAGTATTCGAAGCCTTCCGGCTCTCCGGTGCACACGCAGTACGGGCGGCCGGAAATGTCGACGACGGCTTTGGCGAGTGCCTCGTCGAGCGGCACGGTGGCGTCGGCGAAACGGCGGATGCCACGCTTGTCTCCGAGGGCCTGCTTCAGAGCCTCGCCGAATACGATGGCGATGTCTTCGACGGTGTGGTGCGCGTCGATGTCGGTGTCCCCGGTGGCTTTGATTTTCAGGTCGATCAGCGAATGCTTGCCGAGCGCCGTCATCATGTGATTGTAGAACGGCACGGATGTGTCGATGTCGGTTTTGCCGGTTCCGTCGAGGTTGAGACTCAGCTCCACCTTGGATTCGCTGGTTTCACGAACGATGGTTGCAGTACGTGCCATGTTGCGACTCCTTTTGCGATGTTGCAGTTGCGATATTACAGCTACGATATTGCGATTGCGGTGGTTGCGTCTTCCGCAGCCACCGCGATTCTGTTCTGTTTCAAGCTTATTGCCGAATACTGTCACGAACTTCCGTTCCGGACAGTATCCCAGCTTGCGTTCCGGCTTGTTCAGCCCTGTTCCACGATGCGCAGCACTTCGACCAACGCCTCACGGAACCGTGCCATTTCCTCGTCGGTGCCCATGCACACTCGCATCCAGCCTTCCGGACCGACGACGCGGATGAGCACGCCGCGCTTCAACAGTTCGTCGAAGATGCGGTCGCGGTCGTCGAAATGGCCGCCGAAGAGAATGAAGTTCGACTGGGTTTCGGCCACTTCGAGCGGCTGGCCCTTGTAGGTCTGCTCCTTGAGCCATGCGGAGGTGGCGTTGCGGGTTTCGCGCAGGTGCGCCACGCGGCTCAGCTGTTCGTCGGTGTGTTCGAACGCGGCGAGGGCGGCGGCCTGGGTGACGGCGGACAGGTGGTACGGCATGCGCACGATGCGCACGCAGTCGATGATGCCCTTGTTGGCGGCCAGGTAGCCGACGCGTGCGCCGGCGAAGGCGAACGCCTTGCTCATGGTGCGGCTGACGGCGAGGTTTTCGTATTCGCCGATGAGTTCCAGCGCGGTGGGCGTGCCCGGATCTCGGAATTCGATGTACGCCTCGTCCACCACGACCACCGGATGCACGCCTTCGGCGGCGCCTGCCACTTCGGCGGTACGGGCGGCTTCGAGCACGCGCTTCAGATCTTCCGGCTTGAGCGGGGTGCCGGTCGGATTGTTCGGGCTGGTGAGCACGATCATGGCCGGCTTGACGTCTTCGATCGCCTTGATGGTGGCGTCCACGTCAAGCGTGAAGTCGGCGTTGCGGTGCGCAAGCTTCCACGTGGTGAACGTGTCGCGCGCGTATTCCGGATACATGGAGTACGTCGGATCGCAGCCGAGCGCGATGCGGCCGGGGCCGCCGAACGCCTGGAACAGCTGCAGCATGATCTCGTTGGAGCCGTTGGCGCCCCACAACTGGTCGACGCTGAGCTTCACGCCCGATTCGCGTTCCAGATATGTGGAGAACGCCTTGCGCAGTTCGATGTGCTCGCGGTCCGGATAACGGTTGAGCGTCGGGGCGATCTCCTTGACACGCTGGGCGATGGTTTCCACCACGGCCGGTTCGGGCGCGTACGGATTCTCGTTGACGTTGAGGCACACCGGCACGTCGAGCTGCGGCGCGCCGTACGGTTCTTCGCCGATCAGGTCGTTGCGCAGCGGCAGATATGCCGGAATCGCGTTGCTGGAAGTCTCGCTCATCGGAGGCCGGCCTGCTCTTCCTGTTCCTTGATGGTCGCCTTGTTGTACGGGTCGTCGATGAAGCGGCTCAGCACGCATTCGCCGTGTGCCGGCAGATCTTCGGAGACGGCGAAGGCGTTCACACGGGCGGCGAGGGTCTTCAGTCCCTGCTCGTCGTATTCGATGACTTCGACCGGCTTCATGAAGGTGTGCACGCCGAGGCCGGCGGCGAAGCGCGCGGTGCCGGAGGTCGGCAGCACGTGGTTGGAACCGGACATGTAGTCGCCCAGCGGAACCGGGGAGTACGGGCCACGGAAGATGGCGCCGGCGTTGCGGATCTTGGCGATCACGGCATCCGGATCAGCGGTCTGCACTTCAAGGTGTTCGGCCGCGTACGCGTTGGCCGCGTCGATGGACTGTTCGATGCCGTCTGTGAGGATGATGCCGGACTGGCGGCCGCGCAGCGACGTGTTGACGCGCTCGGCGTGCTCGGTGCGAGGCACGCGGTACTTGAGGCTCTCCTGCACCTTGTCGGCGATGTCTTCGCTGTCGGTGATAAGCACGGAACCGGCGAGCTCGTCATGTTCAGCCTGGCCGATCAGATCGGCGGCGAGCCAGCTTGGGTTGGCACCCTTGTCGGCGATGATGGCGATTTCGGTCGGACCGGCGACGGCGTCGATGCCGACGATGCCGGAGACCATGCGCTTGGCGGTGGCGACGAAGATGTTGCCCGGGCCGGTGATCTTGTCCACCGGATCGCACAGAATCTCGCCGTCCTGCGGTTCGGAGCCCTTGGCGCCGTAAGCGAACATGGCGATGGCCTGAGCGCCGCCGACCGCGTACACCTCGTCCACGCCGAGGATGGCGCAGGTGGCGAGGATGGTCTTGTCCGGCAGGCCGTCGGAGTTGCTGCGGCTCGGCGGGGTGGCGATGGCCAGCGATTCGACGCCTGCGGCCTGCGCCGGCACCACGTTCATGATGACGGAGCTCGGGTAGACGGCCTTGCCTCCCGGCACGTACAGGCCGACGCGCTGCACCGGAATCCAACGTTCGGCGACGCGCGCGCCTTCGGCCAGGTCGGTGTGGAACGGGGCCGGCACCTGGGATGCGGATACGGCGCGGCAGCGGCGCACGGATTCCTCGATGGCGGCGCGCACTTCCGGATCGAGCTCGTCGACGGCGGCCTTCATGGCCTCGACCGGCACACGCAGATGCTCGGGACGGATATGGTCGAACTTCTCCGCGAAGTCGCGCAGGGCCGCAGCGCCGCGGGCCTTCACATCATCGAGAATCGGCTGTACGAGCTCAGTGGCCTCGTTGGTGCCCATCTCGGCGCGGGGCATGGCTTCCAGCATTTCAGCTCGAGTCAGCTTCTTGCCGCGCAGGTCAATGATTCGCATATAGTTTTCTTCGCTCATAACGCCCCATGGTAACAACGCCAAGTCACGAGAACGTCCCGTCGTCTCACATTCAGCCGCATTGTGAGACACGCAGATCCGCCGTTTTCCATGCCATGCCGATTTCCGCGAAAAATATATGCCGGTCGACGCCATTCAGCATCGGCCGGCAATCAAAAACCTGTTCAGGTCAAACCGTTCAAGTCAAACCGCTCAGGCCAACGGAAGCGAGCTCGGTCCGAAGAGAATCTTGATTTCGGCGAACAGCGACGTGTCGCGTTTGACGCGGAACCGGTCTCCGAACGTCAGCACCTTGGCGTTGCCTTTGTCGTCCATCAACGCCAGTTTCACCTCGCACGGGCCGGGATGGCTGGTCAGAATCTGCCCGAGCCGCCGCACATGCGACTGGTCGAGCGCGATCGGCGGCAGCACAATCGTCAGCGGACGTTCATCCTGCGCCTCCAACGTCGGCACGGTGAATTCGGTGGCGCGCATGCTCACTGTCTCATCGCGCTTCTCCACCTGGCCGCGGATCTGTACCACGGTGTCGACGGCGAGCTCGGGCGCGGCGGCCTCGTACACCTTGCCGAAGAACATGCATTGGATGGAACTTTCCAGATCCTCGACGGTTACGATGGCCCACGGATTGCCCTTTTTCGACACGCGGCGGTCCACGTTCGTGATCAGGCCCGCGATCGTCACCTGCTGGCCGTCCGGCATGCTTCCCGCGCGGTCGATCAGGTGCGCTATCGACATTTCGCGCAACGACACCAGAATCGACTGCATGCCGCTCAACGGATGGTCGGACACGTACAGGCCAAGCATCTCACGTTCGAAGTTGAGCTTGGTTTTCTTGTCCCACTCCTCCACGTCGGGCACCTGCACCATGGCGTCTCCCATGGCGGAATCGTTCTCTTTGGAATCGTCCAGGTCGGCGAACAGGTCGAACTGGCCTTCCGCCTGCTTGCGTTTCAGGCCGACGACCGAATTGATGGCCGTTTCGTGGATGGTGAACAGCGCACGACGGTTCGGGTCGATCGAGTCGAACGCGCCGGCCTTGATCAGCGATTCCACCAATCGCCTGTTCAGCGCCTCCAACGGCACGCGTTTGATGAAATCGGTGAAGTTCACGTACTTGCCGTGGCCGTTCTCACGTTCCGCGATGATCGCATCGACCGCGTTCTTGCCGACGTTGCGGATGGCGCCGAGGCCGAATCGCACGACGTCGCCGACTGCCGAATACTCGTACACCGACTCGTTCACGTCCGGAGAAAGCACCTGGATGCCCATGCGTCGCGCCTCGCCCAGGTACAGCGCGGTCTTGTCTTTGTTCGTGCTGGCGCCTTGCAGCAGGGCGGCCATGAACTCCACCGGATAATGCGTTTTCAGATACGCGGTCCAGTAGGAGATCAAACCGTATGCGGCCGAATGCGCCTTGTTGAACGCGTAGCCGGAGAACGGTACGAGGATGTCCCACACGGCCTGCGCGGCCTCTTCGGAATATCCATGCTCCTTCATGCCGGCGAAGAACGGAATCTTCTCCTTGGCCAGCACTTCCGGCTTCTTCTTGCCCATCGCTCGACGCAGCACGTCTGCCTTGCCCAGCGAATAGCCGGCGAGGATTCGCGCCGCGGACTGCACCTGCTCCTGGTAGACGATCAGACCGTAGGTCTCGTCGAGCACTTCCTTAAGCGGTTCGGCCACTTCGGGGTGGATTGGCGTGATCTTCTGCAGACCGTTCTTGCGCTTCGCATAGTTGGTGTGCGAATCCATATCCATCGGACCTGGACGGTACAGCGCGATCAGTGCGGAAATATCGTTGAAGTTGTTCGGCTTCAACGTTTTCAGCAGCGAGCGCATGCCGTCGGAATCGAGCTGGAACACGCCGAGCGTGTCGCCACGGGACAGCAGGTCGTAGGTGGGGCGGTCGTCCAGCGGAATCTTCGTATGGTCGATGCGTTCCTTGCCGTTCGCCTCGATGTTGTTCAGGGTGTCTCGGATCACCGTCAAGTTGGAAAGTCCGAGGAAGTCCATCTTGACCAGACCGAGCGTTTCGCACGTATGGTATTCGAGCGTGGTGGTGACGGTGCCGTCGGTACGTTCCAGCAGCGGCGACGTGTTGGTGATCGGCTCGCTGCCCATGATGGTGGCGCAGGCGTGCACACCGGTCTGACGAATCAGACCTTCGATGCCCATCGCCTCGTCCGTGATGCGTTTCGCGTCCGGGTCGGAATCGTACAGTTCGCGGAATTCGCGTGCTTCCGCGTATCGTTTCGCGCTTGGGTCGAAGATGTCGTGCAGCGGAATGTCCTTGCCGCCGGTCTGTGCGGGAGGCAGGGCTTTGGTGATCTTGTCTCCGACGGAGAAGTCGTATCCCATGATGCGGGCGGAGTCCTTCAGCGCCTGCTTGGTTTTGATGGTGCCGTAGATCACGCACTGCGCCACTTTGTCACGTCCGTATTTCTCACCCACGTAGTCGAGCACGCGTCCACGACCGTCCGGGTCGAAGTCGACGTCGATATCAGGCAGTGAGACACGTTCCGGATTGAGGAATCGTTCGAAGATCAGACCGTGTTCAAGCGGATCAAGTTCGGTGATGCCCATCGCATACGCGACCATGGCGCCTGCGGCGGAGCCACGGCCCGGCCCCACCATCACGCCGTGGGCCTTCGCCCAGTTGATGTAGTCGGCCACGACGAGGAAGTAGCCGCAGAACTGCATCTGGCAGATCACGCCGCATTCGTAGTCGGCCTGCCGCAGCACTTCGAGCGACGGCTTGCCGTTGTACCGGCGTTCCAGGCCTTCCTCGACCTTCTTCAGGAACAGCGACGTCTCGTCCCAGCCTTCCGGACAGTCGAATTGCGGCATGAACGCGCCGTCTTCATGATCGTCGAACATGACGTTGCAGCGTTCGGCGATCTCCAACGTGTTGTCGCACGCTTCGGGAAGGTCTTTGAACAGTTCGCGCATTTCCTCGGCGGATTTGATGTAGTAGCCGGTGCCGTCGAATTTGAATCGGCCCGGCTCGTCCAGCGTGGAGCCGGAGTTGATGCACAGCATGGCGTCCTGCGCGCCGGCGTCTTCGGCACGCGTGTAATGGGAATCGTTGGTGGCCAGCAGCGGCGCGTTGAGCTTTTTTGCGATGTCGAGCAGCCCGTCGGTCACTTGCTTTTCGATTTTCAGGCCGTGGTCCATGAATTCGATGTAGAAATTATCGCGGCCGAAAATGTCTTGGAATTCGCCGGCGGCACGCAACGCGTCATCGAACTGGCCCAGGCGCAGACGAGTCTGGATGATGCCCGACGGGCAGCCGGACGAGGCGATGATGCCTTTCGAATATTTGGCGAGGATTTCCTTATCCATACGCGGATAGCGCATGACTCGGCCTTCAAGGTTCGCGTCGGTGGAGGCTTTCATGAGGTTGACGAGGCCTTCGTCGTTTTCTGCCCACATGGTCAGGTGGGTGATGACACCGCCGCCGGACACATCATCCGGGTTACGGCGGCGATGCAGCGGATCCAGATCCGGATTCCAGTTGGTGTCCCAGCTCACACGGGTGGGGTCCTGACGTGCGGTTTCCGGCGTCACATAGGCTTCGATGCCGATGATCGGCTTGATGCCGGCGTTGACCGCGGCGCTCCACATCTCATACGCGCCATGCATGTTGCCGTGGTCGGTGATGCCGACGGCCGGCATGCCCAGTTCCTTGGCGCGCTTGACCAGATCCGGTATTTTCGATGCGCCGTCGAGCAGCGAATAATGCGTGTGATTATGCAGTTGCACGAAATTTGCGGAAGTAGCCATGCGTTCCAATTTAGCTGGGCTTCATGACGGCGTGGAGTCGTTTCTGGCCGTCCGGCCACACTTTTATAGGGACTGGTCGGCGTGCCGTGCGCGCATCACGTCAAGCGCATGCTGCAGGTCGGCGGGATAGTGCGATTTCACCGTGGTCCACACGTGCGTACGCGGATGGCGGAATTCCAATTGCATGGCGTGCAGCCATTGCCGTTCAAGGCCAAGCGCCTCGCTCAGCTGCGGATTCGCGCCGTACATGGCGTCCCCCGCCAACGGATGCCCGATGGATGAGAAATGCACGCGGATCTGATGGGTGCGGCCGGTTTCCAGGTTCACGGATACGAGCGTGGCTTCGCCGAAACGTTCCATCACGTCCCAATGCGTGATGGCCTCTTTGCCGGCCGGTGTCACGCAGAAGCGGAAGTCGGAGACTTTGGCGCGTCCGATCGGCGCTTCGATGGTGGCTTTGTCTTCTTTGAGATTGCCCTGCACGAGTGCGTGATATGTTTTGACGACCTCATGTTCGGCGAACTGCCGGCGCATCTCCACGTACGCAAGATCGGACTTGCATACGAGCATCAGTCCCGATGTGCCCACGTCGAGTCGTGACACGATGCCTTGACGACCTGCCGCGCCATATGACGTGATGTGCACTCCCCTGTCGATCAGGCTGCCAAGCACCGTCGGACCGGTCCATCCGACGGATGCGTGCGCGGCGACGCCGACCGGCTTGTCCACCACGACCACATCGTCGTCCTCATAGACGACGGCCATGTCATGGGCGATCGGTTCCGGTTCGGACCGTTCCTCGACGATGTCGAATTCTACGGTTTCGCCTACCTGCAGGGTCGACGATTTGGAAATGTCCCTGCCGAGCACGCGCGCCTGTCCGCTTTCGATGAGGTCGGCCGCCTTGGCCCGGGAAATGCCAAGCATTTTGGCGACCGCGACGTCGAATCGTTTGCCGACGAGCGCGTCGGGAGCGGGTACGAGACGGCTCATGCTGCTTTCGCCCCGTCGTCGGTTGCGTTCGCATCATCACCAAGCGTCTTGCCGTTGGCCTCGTCAAGGTCCTTTTGGCTGAACGGTTCCCCGAGGAACAGCAGCAGCACCGCCGCAACGCCCGCGAGCATGAGGAAGATGTCCGCCACGTTGCCGATGGACCATCCGTAGTTCAGGAAATCCACGACCTTGCCGTTGAGGAACCCTTCCGCGTAGATGACGCGGTCGATGAGGTTGCCGAACGCTCCTGCGAAGGCGAAGGCGAACAGCACCGTCCATTTCATGGAAATGGTGCGGACGGCAAGTACGACCAACGCCACGCAGGCCGCCATCGCCAGCAGGGAAATCAGCCACGTCATGCCGGAGCCCATGCCGAGCGAGGCGCCTGGATTACGCACCAATGTCAACGAAAGCAGGCCGGGAATCACGCGTATGGTACGGCCATCGGCCAATGCGGACAAAGCCCACATCTTGGTGAGCTGGTCAATCGCGATCGTCGCGATCGCAATACACGCAAAGACGGCCACGCGGTCGCGCAGCCGTCTTTGATCATTCTTCATGATGTCAGACACAGGCTAATCTCAGTCGTTGTTGTCCTGAGGGTCCTGGTCGTAGTTGTTCGTATCGGACACCTGGTTGACGAGCTGGCCGAGGAAGTCGGTGAGTCGTGCACGGTATTCGGTTTCGAACTGCTTGAGGCCCTTGATGTTGCCTTCGATGACCTTGGTCTGGGTCTCGAGGTTGTCGCGGACCTGCTGGGCGTAGTCGTCGGCAGCGGTACGGGTCTTCGAATCGTAGTCGAAGGCGCGCTTCTGCACTTCGGCTTCGTAGTTGTCGGCCTCGGTGTGCTTGTCGGAGAAGTACGTGTCGGCGTCCTGGGTCTTCTGAGCCAGGTAGCCGTCGCCCTCTTCCTGCTTCTGCGCGAAGTAGGCGTCGCCTTCCTGCTGCTTCTGCTCCAGATAAGCGTCGCCATCCTGCTGCTTGCCGGCCAGATAGGCATTGCCTTCCTCGGTCTTCTGCGCAAGGTAGGCGTCGCCCTCCTCGGTCTTCTGGTTCAGGTACGCATCGCCATCCTGCTGCTTCTGTGCCAGATAGGCATCGCCATCCTGGGTCTTGCCGGACAGGTAGTTGTCGGCGTTGGCGCGGGTGTCGGTGGAGTACTGGTCAGCCTCGGAACGAGTGCGGTTGGAGTAGTCGTTGGCGCTGCCGATGATCTCTTCGTACTTGCGCTGGCTTTCCTCGGTGATCTCCTTGGCCTTGGCCTTGCCCTTGTCGACGTACTGGTCGTGCAGCTGCATGGCCAGCGTCAGCATGGCGGTGGCGCGCTCCGGCTCGGTATTGGCGCTTGCCGCGGCACCTGCGATCTTCTGCAGGCTGCCGGTTTCGGTGCTCGGCTCGGACTTGGCGACCTGTTCGCGCAGCTGTGCCTCGCGAATCTGGGAATCCTTCAGTTGCTGGGCAAGCTGCTGGATCTGCATGGCCTGCTGCTTCACCTGGGCATCCTGCTGCTGGGACTGGGCAGCATGCTCCTGAGTGAGCTGCTGGGCCTGAGCGACCTGGTCCTGCGCTTCCTGAAGCTTTGCGGTGAGCTGATCGATCTGCTCCTTCTGACGCTGAGCCACGACCACCTGCTCCTGGGCCGATGCCAGCTGACGGGACAGGTCCTCGGTCTGTGCGCGGAACGTGTCACGCTCGTGCTGCACGGCGGTAAGCTGCTCGCCAAGGTCGGCCTGACCGGCCGCTTCGGCTGCCTGGGCGGTGAGCTGATCGACCTGCGCGGACAGACGATCGATCTGCCCCTTGAGCTGCTCGTTCTGGGAAGACAGCGCACGATTGCTTTCCTCTGCCTCGGAAAGCTTGGCGGCCGCGGCCTGAGCGGCCTGAGCGGCTTGGTCTCCCGCACCAGCTGCCTGCTCGGAGGCGGACTTCAGCGTCGCGTTCTCCTGCTGCAGGGACTGGATCTGAGCATTCAACTCGGAAATCTTGGAATTGAGTCCTGCGACATCCGGGCCAAGAGACTGCGTGGCCTGTCCGCCGGCAACTGCCTGCTTGCCAAGGGCTTCCACCGTCTCGGTTACCTGATCGAGGAAGTCATCGACTTCATCGACGTCATAGCCTTCCTTGAACCTTACGGTCTGGAAAGTATGCTCCCTAATATCTTTCGGCGTCAACAGAGCCATAAATCCTTACACCTCGCTTTGGGCTTGATGCCTTACTGTTGTTGCTTTCAGTGTTCGACTCTAGCACGAAACCATAGATATTTTGCGGAAAAACGGTTTTTTAGAGGTGCTAAATAAGGAAATCAATGACCACAAGAACGAAATAAAGCACAAGATACGCGACGTCAAAATAGATCGGTCCGAGCGGAACGGGACGAATATACTGCCGCAACCACCTTAACGGCGGCTCCGTCAGCTGGTAGATGGCGTCGAACAACGAGGCCACGATTCCGCTTGGCCGCCACGTCGGCGACAATGCCAACACCCAGTCGAGAATCATGCGGACGAACAGCACCAGGATATAGGCGTTGACCAGAAAATGGACGACGCTACCAATTACCGAGAGAATCACGTTGCAACTGTATCAAGCGCGCATAACAAGATGCCCCCGCTTTCGGTGGGGGCATAATCGTCTGATTTGTGCTTGCTCTGTGCTACACGGCTCAGTCGGCGAACAGGTCGTGGGCCGGACCCTTGTCTTCAGGCTCCTCGACCTTGATGTTCACTTGGGCCGGGCTCAGCAGGAACACGCGCGGAGTGACACGTTCGATGGAGCCGCGCACGCCGAACACCACACCGGCGGAGAAGTCGACGATGCGGTATGCCACGGCTTCGGCCACACCTGTCAGGTTCAGCACCACCGGAATGCCGTCACGAATGGCGCGACCGACCATCTGCGCATCGTCATAGGTCTTCGGATGGATGGTGGTGATGCGGCTCACTCTACCCCCCTGGAACGGGTTGGACTGCTCACGCGGAGCGGACGGCGTGGAAGCGGAAGCCGAAGAGGAAGGCATCGGGGTGACGGAATGATCCGAATCGAACGAGGTCTCGCCGGTGTCGACGTCATCCTCGAAATCATCCTCGCCCTCGGCGACGTCGGACATTCCCAAGTACGACATCGCGTTCTTCATGAAACCTGCCATGTATGTTCCTTTCGCGTCTACGCGTTGACTTTAGCGCAGGAAATCCGGAATATCGAGGTCGCCCGGATCGTTAGCCGAAACCACTTCATGCTCGGTGGTCTGGTCGAACGAGGCGACGTTCTGGTCCGGAGTGGACGGAATGTAGCTGGACAGCGGCTGCACCTGCGGCACCGCCGGAGTCTGCACCGGCTGCGGCTGCTGGGCGGGAGCCTGCACGCCGGCGGACAACGCGGACAGCGGTACCGTGTTTTCCTTGGCCGCGGCCGGCTTTTCTTCGGCCGGCTGGTCGGGCTTCTTAGAATTGGCATCGAAACCTGCCGCGATGACGGTGACACGCACCTCGTCGCCGTAGGCGTCGTCCAGGGACAGGCCCCAGATGATCTGCGCTTCCGGATGGATGGCCTTCTGCACCAGCGCGACCGCGGCTGCGGCTTCCTGCAGCTTCAGGTCGGTCGGACCGGCGATGTTGATCAGTGCGCCATGCGCACCCTCGATGCTTTCCTCCAGCAGCGGCGAGCTGATGGCGATTTCCGCGGCCTGCGTGGCGCGGTCCTCTCCCCGAGCGGAACCGATGCCGAACAGCGCGGTGCCGGCACCACGCAGAATCGCGTTGACATCGTTGAAATCAACGTGGATGTACGAATTCGAGGTAATCAGGTCGGTGATGCCCTGCACGCCGGCCAGCAGTGCGGTGTCGGCGGTCTTGAACGCGTCGACGATGCCAATGGTGCGGTCGGACAGTTCCAGCAGTCGGTCGTTCGGAATGACAATCAGCGCGTCGACTTCCTTGCGCAGGTTCTCGATGCCAAGCGCCGCGGAAGCGGAACGCTGCGGGCCTTCGAAGCTGAACGGACGGGTGACCACAGCGATGGTCAATGCCCCCTGCTGATGGGCGGCACGCGCCACGATCGGGCTGGCGCCGGTTCCGGTGCCACCGCCCTCACCACAGGTGACGAACACCATGTCGGATCCCTTAAGCGCCTCTTCGATGTCGGACTGATGATCCTGCGCTGCCTTGGCACCCTTCTCCGGGTCGGCGCCAGCGCCCAGACCACGGCTGGAGGCATCGTTCAGCGAGATTTTGACATCTGCGTCGGAACGCAGCAGATCCTTTGCATCAGTGTTGATCGCAATAAATTCGACGCTTTGAAGACCTTCAGTAATCATGCGATTGACAGCGTTGCCGCCGGCTCCACCGACACCGACGACCTTGATGTTGGTCTTGTCGTTGAAATTGTCAGTCTGGGCAATCTCGCTCACCATTGTCTCCTGTTCACTCACGTACATGCACAACTCTATCGCAATCGCGCCGATGATACGCGCACTTTTCCAGGCGTGTACCACCGTTTTTTCACTTTTTTGCTGTCAGCATGTTCATTCTGCCTGCGTTGACCCCTTCAGTCATTTGTACACGGCTCTTCGAACATGCGTGACGGGCTTTAGTAGCTGGCATCCATCGGGTCATCCCCGAACAGCGCCTCACGCTCCTCGTGCGTGGTTTCCCGGGATTCCAACCATCCGTAAGGCAGATGCACCTTTTTGGCGAAGCGCACGCGCCCCCTTGGCTTGTCGGCGATGCGTTCTGGGAACCGAATGTTCGGGTCGAGTCTGCCTATCTCGCGCCGGACATCCTCAAGATTTTCACATTCCATGAACGCACGGCGTGTGGAACCGCCCACGGGGAAGCCCTTCAGATACCACGCGACGTGCTTGCGCAGGTCATGCACGGCCATCCGCTCGTCGCCATCATAGAATTCGGTCAGCAGTTCGGCATGCCGTTCGATCACGCGGCACACGTCGCCCAGCGTGGGGTCGACGCGCTCGTCACTGCCGGCGAACGCGTTCTTGATGTCGGCGAACAACCATGGACGGCCTTGGCAGCCGCGGCCGATCGCAACACCCGCGCAACCGGTTTCGGCGACCATCGCCAACGCGTCGTTGGCACCCCAAATATCCCCGTTGCCGAAGACGGGAATATCAAGCTCGGAAACCAGCTCGCCGATGCGGGACCAATCGGAATGCCCACCGTAATATTCGGCGGTGGTGCGCGCGTGCAGGGTGACGGCCTTGCAGCCTTCCTCCTGCGCGATGTGCCCGGCTTCGAGGAACGTCTCGTGTTCATGGTCGATGCCGACGCGGATTTTGGCCGTGACCGGCACGTTGGCCGCGTCGCACACCTTGACCACGCGTTGGATGATCTCACGGAACAGGTCCGTCTTCCATGGCAGCGCGGAACCGCCGCCACGACGCGTCACCTTGGGCACCGGGCAGCCGAAGTTGAGGTCGACATGGTCGGCCATGTTCTCGTCGATGACGATTTTCGCGGCCTGCTCCACAATCGAGGGATTGACGCCGTACAGCTGCAGCGAGCGAATCTTCTCGCTGGGTGCGAAACGGCATAGGCGCAGGGCTTTCGGATTGCGGGCCACCAATGCGCGCGCGGTGATCATTTCCGCCACGTACAGACCGTCGGGACCGTAGCTTTCGCAGATCACGCGGAACGGCCAGTTGGTGACGCCCGCCATAGGCGAAAGCACCACCGGCGTTTCGACGTGCACCGGACCCAAATCAACGGGCTTTATAACGGGAGGAACCGACGGCCGTTCCGCGTCGGTACGCGGGTCGAGCACGTCGGATTCCTCGTAGGCATTCACAATGCTATCTGGCATAGGTCAGACTTGTTCCGTTCGATATGACCGATTCGGGGCGATCAGTACAGGCCACCGGCTTCGGCGATCTTGACGGACTCAGGCCAAGCCTCGCCGCCCATTTCGACCGGCATCTGCGGCACGCTGACGCGCTTCTCGCCGATACGCTCGGCGATGTAGTCGGCCACCTTGTCGAGGCTGACGCGCTCCTGCTGCATGGTATCGCGTTCACGGATGGTGACGGCCTGGTCGTCGAGGGTGTCGAAGTCGACGGTGACGCACAGCGGAGTGCCGATCTCGTCTTCACGACGGTAACGACGGCCGATCGCGCCGGCCTCGTCGTAGTCGATCATCCACTCGTTCTGGCGCAGGTCGGCGGCGAGCTTCTGCGCCACGTTCTGCAGATCGGGCTTCTTGCTCAACGGCAGCACGGCGGCCTTGACCGGAGCCAGACGCGGGTCGAGGTGCAGGACGGTGCGCTTGTCCACACCGCCCTTGGTGTTCGGAGCCTCGTCAACGTCGTAGGCGTCGACGAGGAAGCACATGAGGGAACGGGTCAGGCCGGCGGCCGGCTCAATGACGTACGGCACGTACTTTTCGCCGGTGGCCTGGTTGAAGTAGCTCAGGTCCTCGCCGGAGTGCTCCGCGTGCGCGGACAGGTCGAAGTCGGTACGGTTGGCGATGCCTTCGAGCTCGCCCCAATCGGAGCCCTGGAAGCCGAACTTGTATTCGATGTCGACGGTGCGCTTCGAATAGTGGGCCAGCTTCTCCTTCGGATGCTCGTAGTGGCGCAGGTTCTCCGGCTTGACGCCGAGGTCGAGGTACCACTGGGTACGGGCGTCGATCCAGTACTGGTGCCAGGCTTCGTCCTCGCCAGGCTTGACGAAGAATTCCATTTCCATCTGCTCGAACTCACGGGTACGGAAGATGAAGTTGCCCGGGGTGATCTCGTTACGGAAGGACTTGCCCATGTTGGCGATGCCGAACGGCGGCTTCTTGCGGGAAGAGGTCATCACGTTCTTGAAGTCCACGAAGATGCCCTGCGCGGTTTCCGGACGCAGGTAGTGCAGGGAGTTCTCGTCCTCGACCGGGCCGAGGTGGGTGCGCAGCATCATGTTGAAGTCGCGCGGTTCGGTCCACTTGCCGCGGGTGCCGCAGTCGGGGCACACGATGTCGGCCATGCCGTTCTCCGGCAGCTTGTCTCCATGCTTCTCGGCGTAGGATTCCTCAAGCTTGTCGGAACGCTGGCGCTTATGGCAGTTGAGGCACTCGACCAGCGGATCGTTGAAGACGGCCACGTGGCCGGAAGCCACCCACACGGGGGTCGGCAGGATGATGGAGGTGTCCACGCCCACCACGTCGCCACGGGTGACGACCATGGAGCGCCACCATTCGCGCTTGATATTGTCCTTCAGCGCCACGCCGAGCGGACCGTAATCCCATGCGGAACGGGTTCCGCCGTAGATTTCACCGGCGGGAAAAACAAAGCCACGACGCTTGGCAAGGGATACGACTTCATCGAGTTTGGATACAGCCACAATGCACCTTCTGGATTGAATGGTTTGGGGTCTTTACAAGCGCAAAGCCTACCGTCACATGCTGACAGTTTTGCCTGACAGTTTCACGGCATGGCAAGTTACGTGATTTCCGATGGGGATGAACGGCAAATTGATGCAAGAACCGAATGAAAACACATAAGAATATGTGAAGATACATAAGGGGCTTCCCGCGAATGCGGAAGGCCCCATGTAATGGATAAGGAGAGAATCGTTCTTTATGTATTGTTTGTCACTGCTTGGTAACGTTCTCGTCTTCGACGGTGTCATTGTTAAGCAGCAGCGACCAGATTTTACAATTGATGGTCACGTTGTTCTTGGTGGCGTCGCCGCCCTTATCAAGGGTGTACGTCACATCTTCAGGAACGGCAATACGGTTGATGCCCTGCACGGCCTGAACGAAGCCACGCATTGCATCATAGCTGCCATTCGCAGTAATGCTCACCGGAACCTGCACAAGCCGGCCGGCTTTGATGGTTCCCTGCATTTCGGACGGCACTTCAGCGGTGGTGGCCTCATCGAAGGTCACAGACTGGATGGAGACGCCCGCACCATCAGCAGCGGCATTCAACGAATCGATGAATTCGTTTTGGTTATAGCCGTCAGGAATCTGGCGCTGCAGCTGACGCAAACGATCCTTCTGCAGGCCGATCGTCTCGCTCGCCATACGCAGCGTTTCAATCTGGTCACGCGTTTTCTTGTTGCTTTCTTCGATCTGCGCAGTCTGCGCGTCGGCTTCCTTAATGTGTGTAAGACGCGGAGATACGCCTACAAGCCATGTCAACATCAGCACCACTACGATGCCGACGGCCAGTGCGATCCATGCGATTTTATGCTTGTTCATGTTTCCTCCTGCTTATCAGTTGGACGATCCGCTGGCATCGGATGAGGTGTCAGTCGACTGGTTGGCAGAAGCATCAGACTGTCCGGACGCAGCCTTGTCGAGGCTTGCGCGCAGCTTGGCGAGCAAATCACGGTTGGCCTGGGTCGCGCCTGCTGAGTTGTCGCTTCGCGAAGTGGTGTTGCCGTCCATCACCAGTGAAATCGTTCCGGTATACGTGTAGGTGGTGCCACCTTCACTGTCATTCTTGGTAATAGAGCTCACATAACCCGTCTTGTACGTGGGAATCGAGGCGAAATTGTTGATAAAGTCCTTGGCCGAGTAGAAATTCGGCGATTCGATGGTGAAGTCCGCGGAAATCACGCCGTTACCAGACCACACAGTGGACGTATTGTCGGAGGATGAGGACGAATTGTTCGATGAAGCGATCTGGAAGCTTTTGAGTTCCAGATTCGTATACTGGCCGCCTTCCGGAAGCGAGCTGTTCAGCGAATCGGCGACCTTCATCCAGTCCATTTCGTCATACAGCATGGCAATCTTCGCCTTCTGCGCATCGTCCAGCGAATTCAACGTGTCTTCGACATCCTTGAACTGCGCTTTCTCCTTTTGCAAGGAAATGGTCTTCTGTTGAGCCACTTCCACACGATGGTCCGCCCATGTGGATTGGGCGAACATGAACACGCTGACCACCAAAGATACAATGAGCACGCCGATCAGCACATACGTTAACAGGTATTTGATGGCTCGATCGCGATTCAATCCGACGATGGAACGCGGAATCAGGTTAGCGCGCATGGTCCAGTCGGCTGGGTTTTCCGGCGCGGTGCTACGCTTGCCGATACCGCCCGCCTTCAACGCATTGCTGATATCGGAGACGTTCATGGATAGCAGGGTGCCCTTCTGACCGTCCGAAGTGTCCGGATAGGCGATTTCCTTGCCACGTCCACGGTGGGAGTTGGCCTTGTTTTTCTTGGATTTCATATCAAGTTTCATAATCACACTCACCTCGGCTTCTTTCCGATGACCAGTCCCAGCACCCCGCCTAAATCGACCGCGTGCGCCACAATGTTCTGACGTTCGACTTCCTTGGACAGCTTGAAGCGGATGAACGGATCGCCAATGCGCACCATCTTGTTGATGGAGCCTGCCAACACTGGGGGCAGACCGATGAGTCGCGCACCTGTACCGGTGAGGATGATGCCGCTGATGGTGCTGTCCGCATGGTCGACGTCGTACATGTTCAACGTATTGCGAATACCGACGATGAGCTGCGCTGTGGTTTCACGAATGACTTCCTCAGCTTTTTCGAGACGTTCGTCACCGGTCACATTTTGCAGACCAATCTGGTTTTTGATGCGTTCCGCGTCTTCGAAGGAGATGCTCAGCGCATTGGCGATGGCGTCGGACACGTCGTCGGCACCGGACGGCACGACGCGCATGTAGGCGGGTTTTCCGTTATTGAGCACAATCACGTCGGTGCAGTTGCCGTTGATGTTGACCACCGCTTCGGTCTGCGCCTGGTTGGTGTCGCTGAACAGGCGGGCCAACGCGAACGGACCGGCGTCGATGGAGGTGATCACGAAACCCGCTTCTTCTGCGGTATACGCGGTTTTTTCCAGACCGCCGCGCAGGGTGGCTACGAGAATGCCATGAAGCTGCTTGCCGTTCTGCTCGTCATCCACTACAGACAACGGCACGAAGTCAAGTTCGGATTCCTCAATGGGCAATGGAATCATGCCTTTGGCCTGAAATGGCAGGGTTGAGCGTAAATCAGCTAGGGACATGTAGGGGAAGTCCGTCTCACGGAACACCATACGACGGCTCGAATAAACGAGTATGGTGTTCTCACGCGGGAACTTGAAGCGTTGCACCAACGTTTTCAGTAGACCGGTGACCACTTCGGCGTCCACCACTTCGCCATCCACCACAGCTCCAACGGGCAGCGGAAGCGCCTGGAAGTGTTTGATGGTCGGCGAATCCGTATAGGGGTCGGCTATGACCGCCGCTCGTATGGCGTCGCTCGCAATCGACAGCGCCGTTATTGCTCTCATGGTCTCTCCTTATATATATGGGTCTTGTATGCGGATGCGTTACGCAAGTCCGGTGAGTTGCAGGTATAGTGTGGCGATTGGTACGCCGGCGAAAATGCCAAGCCATGCGCCGAGCAGCATGGATGGCCCGAAGGGGATGCCTCCATGAAGGTCGACCTTTTTGCTGGCCAGCAATACCAAGCTGATGGCACCGCCGATGAAGAACGCGGCGAACGATCCAATGATGAATTGCGGCCAGCCAAGCCAGCCAAGCAGCAATCCGAGAATGAACGCGAGTTTGATGTCGCCGTCTCCCATGCCACCTTTCCAGATGAGTGAGAGTACGAAATAGAACACGAAGAGAATCAGCGCGCAGAGCGCTCCGCGACCAAGACGAGTCCACTCCCCTATGCCAAACGATGCCACAGCCAGCAGCAACACCGTTGCGATAAGCGTCGGCAGTAGCACTACGTTGAGGATGAGATGGTGGTCCAAGTCGATGAACGCTATGACGATGGACACGCATGCGAACACGTACAGCACGGGTAGTGCCCACAACGGGTATGCGCCGAACAGTCCACCTGCGGTTACGGCAAGGAAGGACAGTCCGCCAAGCGATTCGACCAGCGGATATCGTGCGGCAATCGGTTCCTTGCAGTGTCGGCATTTCGCGCCGAGCGCCAACCAGGAAAAGATGGGAATATTGTCATACCAGGCGATTGGCGCTTCGCATTTTGGACAAAAGCTACGTTTCGGATTGGTGATGCTTATGTGGTTCGGCACACGCCATATCACTACATTCAGGAAAGATCCGAAAATACAGCCGATGATCAGCGAGGCCACCAGCAGTATCACCACGGTAGGAACATCATTCACTATATCCATGCCGTTCACCACTTTCTGGATGTGACGGTGGAGTCCACAACCGCTGAGAAATAGGTACTGGTAGGGATAGATACGGTGGTCGTCGTCGTTGTCCAAGTAATGCTACCGGCCGATCCGGCATCACCATAATTCACTGAAGCGTTCCATGCCTGCGATTTCACCAGTCGCCCACGCACGTCACGATCGGTTCCGCATGAAACCATTTTCAGCATGGAATGACCGTCTGAGCGATTGTATTGACGGTCTTTCTTCCCATTGCTTTCCACATAGTCTCCCGGATAGATTTCCGTCAGGCACATGCCTTCGCTGGTTTGGAAAGTGCCAGCCCATGGATACTGCGTCTTGCCGCCGTAACTCACCGCTTTCGAGGTGTTGTGCTCGTTGTATCGGCGGAACTTTGTGGCGTCACTTGGATTATCGGTCAACGACACCTTACTGCCGGAAACATGCAGGTACTTCGCGTTGCCGTTGGTGTCGTGCAGGGCTATGGTGGTGTCGATGCCAGTGCCATCGGCGCTGGCATCTTCGGTATAGGAGACGCGGTCGGATGTGAAGTTGAAGTTCTCCTTGTCGGCGGTCGAACAGTGAGAGGTCGAGATGAAATCGCTGCCTTGCCCCATGATCGTCTTCTGGTAGCATTTCGCATCGAAGTCCGCACTATGCACGTCGCAGGTGTCGGCGTATACGTCGTTGCCGTCCATCACCATGCAGAATCCGGATGCGGAGTTCACCATCTGATTGGTGCCGTATCCCGCTTCGCCTGCTTGGCTGAAGGATGCGGTGGCATCCTGCATGTCGGCACCGTTCGAAAAGTAGGAATCGCTGAAGTTATAGGTCCATTGCGACACCATATACGCCTGACTGTAGGGGGTGGCTTTGATATTGCCGCCCGCGAAATGCGGATCGCCACTGTCTTGTGGGCTACCGCCGTAATGGGTGACTTCCAGACGTTGGAACTTGGTCTTTTTGCCGCTCTGCACGCCGGCTACGGCATATCCCTTGCTTTCAGGCAAGGCGGAATCATATGACGCTGCTTGCGCACTGACATCGCCCGTCAGCTCGTTCCAGTATCCGGCGTTGATGAACCCGTTGTAGAAGTTCCATTTCTGGTATTTGTTGAGCAGACTGTTCGGGTCGTTCTTCTCCGTCTGCTGCGCAACCTTATTCGGATCCATATAATAATCGCCTTGGAAGTGGACTCCGTATGATGTGCCGCATGGCTGCAAGGTGGCTGGAGTCTTGCCGTCGGTGTCATCGATGCTCACACCGGTGACGCACAATCCCATATTCGAGGCCAGACGGATGGAATTGTCCTTGTAGTACACCCACGTGTTCAATGAGGAGTACGCACCATCAGCACGGCATTCCTCAGTATATTGGTAGGTGTCACCTCCCGCGTTGTATGCGGCGGGCAATACCACCAGCCCAGAACCGGCTTGAGGCGATTTGCTTAAATCGAGGTTCTCGGCAATGCTTTTCTTCTCGTTGGTAACCGGAATGGTGGTGGCCAGCATGCAGGTGCGGTTCACTGGATTCAACGTCGCAGTGCCATCGGACAGCTGGCTGGTATTGGTGCGTCCGGAATCCACCGTGCCGGAGAATTTAACTTCGCCGGTTGGATCGGATCCGATGGACACGCCATCATAATCCACGGGTACCCATACAAACTGCGAATCGAGCCTGTTGTAGGGCGCCGCGGCATAAAAACCCATGCCCATGCGGCCGCCAACACCCAAGGCACTTGAATGATTCGTGGTAGTGGAGTCCGTTTTGGCTTCGATCCTGCATACCGCACGCTTCATGGCCTGCGGGCTTTTGGTGTTGCCTGCTGTACGGCCGTCCTTATACCGGTTGATGAAGCCCGTGGCCACCACTTCGGCATACTGTAGGTTTTTCAGATCGGATGGAGAGCTGATCATCTCCGCCGATGCGTCATCCGGATTGGTGTCATAGAAATTGATGCGCACACGATAGGACAGGTCATCCGGCGTATATGAAGCCGTATCCGATGTTTTTACCGTCTTATTTAAAGCAACATGATTCAACAACACGGATGCGCCATCATATTTGGCAAATTCACCATCCTTGGAACTGTCGTTCATATCAGCATCAACGGCAGGCAACACCTTCTGCAAATCATCAAGACTCGTAGAACCTTGCAACTTCGCCAGAGTCTCATTGATATAGCTCAAGCCGACTTCAAGGCCGGATTCGGCCGCATAGTTGGCTTGGGAATTTTCCTTATTGTTCTTGTAAGGAATCGCCTGGGCAAGCAGGGTAGTCATGACCAGAGCGGATGTGGTGAGCACCACCATCACGAACAGAACGGCCAGCATCATGGCGGCGCCGCGCTCCCCCATGCGTTCGCGTAATGCCGCACGGTACCTGCGGTTGAGTCTGGACCACAATCCGGCCTGTTTCATGCTTGCTCCTATATATAAAGGTATGTTTCGCTCGGGTACTCGGATATCAGGTCAGGCCTGACCATTGATGGCGTCGAACATGGAGAACATCGGCATATACAATGCCACCACCATGAAGCCGACCACCACGCCGAGGAACAGAATCATCAGTGGTTCCAGCAACGAGGTGAGCTGTTTGGCCATGGATTGGGCCTCTTCGTCATACGCTCGGCCCGCACTGGACAGCATTTTGTCGATGGCGCCGGAGTCCTCGCCAATGGCCACCATCTGCACCAGCATGTTCGGGAAGATCTTTTCGGTGCTCATGCTGTCGGCCAGACGGTAGCCACGTTCCACCAAACGGCCCACACGCTTCGAAGACGAATCAATCACATAGTTGCCCGAAGTCGATCCGACGATATCAAGTGCCTGGAGAATCGGCACACCGGAAGCGAGCATGGAAGAGAAATTATTGCAAAAGCGGGCCAGGGCCACGTTGGTGTCCAGCTTGCCGAACACCGGTGCCTTGAGTGTGAACGGATCCCACCAGGTGCGGATGATGTCTTTGTTACGGTTGCGCTTCCAGAACATGGCCAGCGCCACGACGGCCACAATCAGCACCGGAAGCACGTAGGGCATCACTTTGCCGAGGTCCACCAGGATCTGGGTCACGAACGGCAACTGGGCATTCATGGAATCGTACATGCTGGCGAACATTGGCACGATGGTGAGCAGCATCACCATCACCAAGATCAGGGCGATGCCCAACACCACGACCGGATAGGCCATGGCGCTTTTGATCTGCCCTTGGAGTCTCACATCCGATTCGAAGCTGTCCGCCACAGTGAGCAGCGACTTGTCTAGAAAACCGCCGGTCTCGCCGGCACGAACCATATTGACCATGATCGGCGGGAACAGGGAATCGGGATCCGCCTCCATGGCTTCGGAGAAGGACGAGCCGCCTTCCACTTGCGCCACGCAGGCCTGCACCGCCTTACGGAGTTTCACGTTCTCGATTTGTTCGGTGACGATGTTCAAGGCTCGGATCAGCGAGACGCCCGCCGCCACCATGGTGGCGAGCTGCCGTGCCGTTACTGCGAAGTCTTTTTTGCTTGGATATTTCTCGAACGCTTTGATGTTGATTTCAGTGTTGAGACCGGTGCCGGCAGCTGTGTCGGTCAGATCGGTCGGATACAGTCCGAGTTTTTTAATGCGTTCGATGGCTTGGTCGCGCGTCTGCGCTTCAACCACACCCTTCTCTTTACGCTGGCCGTCGAATGAGACGCCCTTGTAACGCCACTGCCTGGTGCCGTTATCCATTGAAACCTGCGCGTCGTTGCCGGCCATACTTTCCCCCAAAGAATCAAATGATGTTCGATCGTGTTTGATTACGGTTGATACAAGAATGTCGGGGACATACAGGGTCCCCGACATCCGCGGTACAGCATTGCTACAAATCACTCAGCAGAGATCTGACCAGTAGCAGAATCATATACAAAGGTCTTGCAATCACCGTCGGAAGAATTTGTACCTGTAATCTTGTAAGTGTTTGCACCTTCCGTCGCGTCGAATTTGAGCGTCACGTTCTTGCTGACATTAACGGTATTGCCGTCGTAGATATCGCATCCGTGAGTGTCAGAGCACTCTGTCGCGGTGAGGGCTGGAACCTTCCCTTGATTCTCGGTCATGATGGTTTCCATAACGAGGCTGGCATTCTTGACATCGGTCTGGGTCGCGGAATTCCATGCGGCCTTGCGCTGGTTCAGGTAGATCGGCACGGCCACGGCGGCGAGGATGCCGATGATGATGACGACCACGAGCAGTTCGACGAGGGTGAAGCCCTTTTCGCCCTTGGCACGGCGGTTGAGTGCGTTACGTACGCTCTTCATAATGAACCCTTCTTTCCAATTGGAAGGACATACCGTGGACCGTCCAACTTCGGATGGTCCACAGCGATTCTTCTTTGCGTTATTTCCCCTTGTGGGGGTGGCTGGCTCACATAACCAACAACTCTCAGCGTAGTCGTATTGACATCGTTTGCAGTACCAGATGCAGTGCATCAATCGCACCAATGATGTTTCATCCACCGTTTTCATCACAACCCCGAATCAAACTTTTTCAATACGATTGCATAACCCCTCTTCACACAATCACCACCGTCCGATTCCGTAACATGCGTTGAGTCCGTCGGTCTACCGGTGTATCTCTTCGTCTGAAACGTTTGCCCTGGAATAGTTATATTTTCAATAGTGTTTCAGAAAATATTTTCAGCATGCTTTGACGAAAATTCATCAAAAAACCATTTCCACCCGGGCATGTCGGGGGTATTTGAAAGTATAGAAAAAGGGCTCCCCCACAAGGGAGAGCCCTTACAGACACCGTCATTCAACGACATTGACTGAAGTCGACCGAAGCACTCGAACCCACATTGCGAGCTGTAAACGATGTCAATGTGTTCGAGGTGACCGGCTTGCCACCCACATACGAACCCGTCACCGGCGAATACCGCACCACGCGCGTACCGCCATCCATGCTGAACAGTTTGTTTTTGAACAGCGAATCATCGGACGTTGAAGCGGTACTGTTGTTCATCACCGCCGTCAACACCGCATGCTCGCTCCACGCTCCCCCCGCACCGGTTGCGTATGGTCTGGTTTTTACCACGACGGAACCATAATCATCAACTCGCCCGCCGGACCACGTGGCCTCTGTGTACTCAATCACAGCGCATTGCCGAATCCCATCGGCATCAGTGGTCACCAAAGTCAACCTGTCACCGCTGGCAGCCTCTTCCACACCTTCGGCATTGCGAACATATCGGTCCAGAGCCTGCACCGATGTAGCTATTTCCGTAGCCGATCTGGTGCGGATAGCATCGGCTGTGGTGGAATGCAAATATTGTACGATCGACACCGTGAACATGGTGGAAACAATGGCAAAAATAAACAATGAAACCATCATCTCCACCAGGGTAACGCCGCCTTCACCACGAGCACGCCTACGGAGCGCACGTAATAATCGGCGATTCAGACTGAATCCAGAGTTCTTCTCTTCCATAAGCCGTCCCGCTCCTTCAGGCCCCGATCACATTCAGCAGTTCATTGGTGGTATACACGGCCGTTTTGTCTGCGCCAATATTGTCCGACCAGGTGACGCCTACCACCACGCGTACCATCGGCATATACGTTTTCGCCATAAAGGTGAATCCCTTAGTAGGAATGTTGTCCTGACTCAGGATGCTGGATCGCAGCGAGGCGTCAGGAGTACCGTCAAGACCGCTAATGGACGCATGCCCGTCAATACCCAGTTCCGAAGCGGTTCTACAATCCATGGTGCCGCTTTCCCGATAGCACTTCTCAATCACGGTGTTCACCGTATATGTAGTATGTTTGGCGTCTTTGCCCGTGGTAGTGCGCACCGGCTGAATGTACTTGCTCGTATCGGCATCCGGAGTGGCCGTAGCCTCCAAATCCGAGAATTGTGAGGTGATGGCCCCCACTGCCGTGAGATTCGCATGTGCTTTCTTCACATCATCCACACCCATGCCAGGCAGCAAATCCGTGTAATAGGAGGATGGCGCAGAAGTATGATCCGCTATCTGTGCGCGCATGCGTTCGATACCATCACTACCCAAAGCAATGGCTGCTGAACGCTGCTGCTGGGCATAAGAAGTACGAATCGCAGTAATCGCGAACTGTGCGGCGGCAAGACCTGTGATGCTCAGCACCACAATCGCCACCAATACCTCAACCAATGTGAAACCCGACTCGCCACGTTTCGGCAATCGTTTGACGTTATGTATTGCAAGCCCTGTCGCGGCATCATTTACCGCCCTACGCCAGCTGTGCTCCATGAGCAGCTCCTTCATGCAGTATCACCCCATCATCGGAGGCAACAGGAAAAATCACCGCAGAAAAGGCGGTGCATGAATATCTGTACTGTATCACGATTCCCTGCCAACGTTTTCACACCCTTCCAAACACCACATGACAATTGGCGTTTCAGTCACAAAGCCGCTAAACTATGCGAGTAGTAGTGCACAACACTGCAATCGTTAGCTCACATGACCATGAACAACTGAACATTCTCAGGCCCGCAAACACCTGTGTTCGCAAAGGGCCATAAGTCATACCGTGCGTTCCGGCGCATGGTCCAGGAGGTCATTATGAGCGACGCCGGTTCGGGAAGCCGTTTCCCTTTCCTCAAGCGCAATCGAAACGACGACACGCCGAGCGATTTCTCACAGCGCATGGATTTGAATTCCCCGGTCACAGGAGAAATCAACCAGATTTTCACGCCGAGCCAGCCACGCCATGCCGCTGCACCCAGCGACGCCACTAGCGACTTTCCCGCCATACCCACATCCACCGAAGGCATGGACGAAAACACCGAACGCGAATATGCCATGGCGCTAGCTCAAGGCATGAGCCTACCGTTCGTAGACCTCAACGAATACCAAGTAGACAAAGAAGTCATCAGCATGGTGCCGGACGACCTGTGCCGTCGCAACCAGCTGCTGCCATTGTCCATTGTCAACGGACGCATCACCGTGGCCATGGCCAACCCGAAAAACTTCGCCGCCATCGACGACGTGTCCGCCAGCACCGGCATGCCGGTCATTCCCATGGTGGCGATGCCTTCTCAGGTGAAGGACGCCATCAACCGGTACCTGCGCGCCAACGCGGAGCTGACCGAGCTGTCGCACGAAATCGCGGCGACCGCCAAGAAGGAAGTGGACCTCGAATCCGACAGCGGCGAGGACGCCTCCCCTGTGGCACGCTTCGTCAGCCTGCTCATCAACCAGGCCATCGACGACCACTGCTCCGATATCCACATCGAACCGCAGGAAGACGGTCTGCTCGTGCGCTACCGTATCGACGGTGTGCTGCACGTGTTCCAAAAGGCGCCGAAAGCCATGACCCAAGGTGTGATCAGCCGCATCAAGGTCATGTCCGATATGGATATCGGCGAGCGCCGTAAGCCGCAGGATGGTCGTATCACCGTCAAGCACAATGGTCAGAAGGTGGATCTTCGTGTGGCCGCACTGCCGACGGTATGGGGCGAGAAGATTGTTATGCGAATCCTGAGCACGCCTTCGGGCAATCTCAAGGTGGAGGATTTGAATTTCAGCCAGCGGAATTTCGACGTGTTCTCCAAGGCGTACAACCGTCCGTATGGTCTGGTGTTGGTCACCGGTCCTACCGGTTCGGGTAAGTCGACCACGTTGTATGCCACGTTGGGCGATGTGGCGAAGCCGGAAATCAACATCATTACGGTTGAGGACCCGGTGGAATTCCGTATGAGAGGCATCAATCAGGTTCAGGTGAACAACAAGGCCGGTATGACGTTCGCCGCGGCTCTGCGTTCGATCCTTCGTGCAGACCCTGATGTGGTGCTCATCGGCGAGATTCGAGATCAGGAGACCGCCAACATTGCTATTGAGGCTTCGTTGACCGGCCATTTGGTGCTTTCCACCCTGCACACCAATGATGCGCCAAGCGCAGTGACACGTTTGACGGAAATGGGTGTGGAGCCGTTCCTATTGAGCTCGTCGCTTGCTGCGGTGATGGCTCAGCGACTGGCTCGCCGCCTGTGCAAGAAGTGCAAGCGTCAGGATACTGCCACCGAGGCGGAGCTTCGGACGTTGGGTGTTCCACACATGCCAGATACCCCTCTTCCGACGATATGGCGTCCGGTAGGATGCCGAGAATGCGCCAACACCGGCTATAGCGGCCGTGTGGCCATCCAGCAGGTCATGGGCGTGGATTCAACAATGGAGGATCTTATAGCCCGTGGCGCCACGTCGATTGATATTGACAAGGCGGCGAAGGAGCAAGGCATGACCACACTTCGTAAGGACGGTTGGCAGAAGGCGCTTCAAGGCATTACCTCCGTGGAGGAAGTGCTTCGCGTGACGGTGTAGGTTCCACCTGACGTTACATGCACCTATGCACCTCTCCGCACTTATAAAACACCTATAAAACGTTCGGTTGCATCGGCGCGTCGAAGCGCCGGCACGACCGACATTTTCAGACAGCAACCCACCTATTAAAAGGACAATGATGACCATCGAGCAAACGTGGAACAATGGCGGATATCTTTCCGGTCTCAAAGGCGTGACCATTCCCAACAACACTCCATCGTTCAATGAGGATCCCCGCAAGGGACGTCATTGGTCTTCCGACAATGCGATTCAGGCAGATGATGAAAGCCTTAAGGGCATTTTCGCTTCGCTTAATTCAATGCCGACTGTAAGCCAGCAGGATGTGCAAATTCCCGACCCGCAGCCAGTTTCACAGTCTCAACCATCCGAACAGTCTGTTGCTCAACAACAGACTACGCAAGCCATACAACAATCGCAGGAAGCGCATGTTTTTCCAACAACAATCGACCGTCAACCAGTCGGTACCGGCAGCCTGCAGTTTGATGAGGACACTGACGCGACCCAGCAAAATCCCGCATATGAGGAGCATGGACCGATCCAGCAGATCGACAGCAATCCACCGTCCTTCGTACCGGGTGCCACACCATTCGCTAAGCGACAGGCCGACATCACCGAAACCGCAGCGCAGCAGATGCCTCCGACCATCACTCACATTCCGCAGGACGCAGCTTTCCAAAGGCCGCAGCCACAGCAACAGCAGATGAGTCAGCCCCAGCCGCAGACCAGGCCATTCGCGGATTTCGTAGTGCCTGAAACCAACGACGCCGACGAGGATGCCGTTCCGGAAGAACGTAAGATCAAGGCCGAGCAGGTCGAACAGACGCTGCGCACCGAACATCCGGACGCGGACGACGAATTCGTGTCGGCCATCCGCCAGCTGGTTGAGCTCAATGCGTCCGATTTGCACTTGGTAATCAACGACCCGCCAATGCTGCGCGTGGATGGCAAGCTGCGCCCCGCCAAGGGATTGAGCGTGTGGACGAAGGATCACACGTACGAAGCAGTGAAAGTCATGACCAACGAATTAGAGATGGAACGTTTCAAAGATGATCTGGAACTTGATATCTCCTTCGCCATTGGCGATCTGCTGCGCTTCCGCGTGAACGTATACCGCGACCGTATGGGCGTATGCGCCGCGTTGCGTACCATTCCCACGGAAATCAAAACCGCGCAGGAACTGGGAATTGACCCGCGTATCGCCGACCTTGCGCTGTTGCCGCGTGGTCTGGTGCTTGTATGCGGCCCGACCGGTTCCGGTAAGTCGACCACACTGTCCGCAATCGTGGACAAGGCGAATGCGGAACGTGCCGACCATATCATCACCATCGAAGACCCGATCGAATTCGTGCATCAGCATAAGCGTTGCGTGATGAGCCAGCGAGAAGTGGGCACTGATACGAAAAGCTTCGCGGAAGCGCTGAAACGTGCGCTGCGTGAGGATCCGGACATTATCGAAGTCGGTGAGCTTCGAGACTTGGAAACCATTTCCACCGCACTGACCGCAGTGGAAACCGGCCACTTGGTGTTCGCAACCCTTCATACTCAGGACGCCGGCTCCACCGTGGACCGTCTCATCGACGTGTATCCGGAAAACCAGCAGCAGCAGATTCGCGTGCAGGTAGCTTCCACCTTGCGTGCCGTGATCGTACAGACACTGATTCCGCGCGCTACCGGCCATGGCCGTGCACCAGCCACTGAAGTGATGATCAACACTCCGGCCGTTTCCTCACTGATCCGCAGTGGCAAGGCGCATCAGATTCGCACCGTGCTACAGTCCGGCGAGAAGGAAGGCATGCACACGCTCGACCAGGATTTGGCGCGACTGGTGAACAAGGGCACCATCACGTTCGAGGATGCGTTGGTGAAGGTGCAAGTGCGTGAAGAGTTCGAGAAGCTCTGCGGCGCACGTTCCTCGTTCTAAGGATGGCCGGCACGGCTGGCGCGTGGTATGCCCATATGTCCAATGGCGGTTCCGCAACATGGAATATGACGGAACCGCCATGATCCATGCGCGGCCACGCAATAATCGCAAAGTCACGCAGCAATCGCGCGTATTTCGAACGCAACGGGAAACAGGAAACATGAGTTCTGCAACAGTAGCAGCCACAGACAACAGAACACGATGCGACGCAATTCGGCATTGGCTCACGCCTCATCGTTTGCACTGCATCGTGCTCGCGGCGTATGTCATCGTGGTGGGCACGGTGATGTGTTTCCACGAACCATGGTTCGACGAGGCGCAAGCCTGGCTCATCGCGCGCGACTGCTCGTGGCGGGAGATGATTCTGGAACGTCCACACTATGAGGGGCATCCGCCTCTGTGGTGGATGATGCTCGCCGCACCCGCAAAACTCGGCGTACCCTACGAGATCGGTCTGAAAAGCATCAATCTGGCATGCGCCACACTCATGATCTGGCTGTTGGAATTCAAAACCAAACTGCCGGAACCATTCAAAGTCATCCTGCCGTTCTCCTATTTCCTGTGCTATCAGTACGGCGTCACGTCGCGCCCCTATGCGCTGATGGTCGCCGCCATGCTGCTGGTGGCTATCAACTGGAAAACCCGCGACGAGAAACCATGGCGCGAAGCGCTCAGCATGATGCTGCTGTGCCTGACCAGTTCATATGGACTGGTAATCGCCGGCATGTTCGCGGCGAATTGGGTAGTGCGGTTCGTCTGGCAGGAACACTCGTTGATACGTAACCGGCGACGGTTCATCGCGCTGCTGGCGCTGCTCGCGGCGGCGATGGCCATACTGATCGACGTGATGCCCGCAAAAGACGTGTATTCCGGCAATTTCGACATCTCCGGCATGACACAGCCGGCACCACTATGGATACAAATCTGCAATTCCTGGCTGCTGCTGCCGGCCGAAGCATTATTCACCTCGACGGTGTCGGACACGAATCTGGTATTCATCGGCCTATCACCGACACTGCTGTACACGGGAACCGTGTCATGCCTCATGTAGGCCCCGCTCATCCACATCAGCCGACGTCGGCACAACGCAATGCTGCTGCTGAGCTCGTACACAGTGATGTGCTTGGTGTTCGCGCAGCATTTCTCTATGCACCATCTGGGCATCCTGCTGGGATTCTTCATCGCGGTGCTCGCGATTGACTGCGACGAGCGACGTATCGGCGTGGATGATTGGCCGGCCTGGTGCGCCACCATGGCCGACCAATTCGCCGGCAAGCTTGGGGTGAAGAAAGCGCGCAACTATCTCATCATGCTGAAGGCCCTCGCTTTAGGTGCCATGCTAATCAGCGTGTATTGGACGATCAACGCCAGCATATGCGACATACGATACGAGTATTCCTCATCCCGGACGGTGGCCTCGTTCATCAAGACCAATCATCTGGAGCAATACCGTTGGATGGCTGGCTGGACTCGCATCAATTCCATGAATGCGTCCCCGGACGTCAAAGCACGAATCAAGCAAGGCGGCTACTGCGCCAATGGCAAGGATTGCATCGACTACACATCATGGGTGAGCGGAACACTGGTCACCGCCGACCCGTACTTCAAGCGTACGCTCATGTCCAATGCCTACAAAGGGCGCAGCTACATCTCTTGGGAATGGTGCATAGACCCCTATGCCGGCAAACAAGACATCGAAACCTGGAGATCATGGGGCGAACCCGAATTCTACGACACCATCTATCAGCCGTTCTTCTTCAGCGCCCTCGGCTATGACCGGAACGACTACACGAAAATACGCATCGCCGAAACCGTCACGCCATGGAAAGACCAGCGATCGCGCGGTTCCGTGGAAATCTACGTACGCAACGACATCTACAAGAACGTCCTGCACTCCCCTGACACCGGCATCGCATGGCCGGATGGAGCCAAACGGCGGTAGATGGGAGCATCGGTGCATCACACGAGCAAGGTAGTCTGAGAATATGCCGTACCACAACCCGAATTCACGCAGCCGGCGGAATGTCCTACGCATCGTGGGCGTGCTCGTCGTGCTTGCCGTCATCGCCGGCGTCGCCAATTTCCTGCACGCCACCACCAGTGAAGCGGCCGGCAATGTCAAGCCGCAGATCGAAACCATGCAAGGCATCCGGCAGACCGCGCAGGACAGCATCACGTTCGCGCAGGGCCTGGATGATCCGGACCGATTCGCCGCGCACATCGAAACCGTGCAGCAGTGCATGGACGATTACGACCGGCTTGCCGACGCCAAGCAGATCAAGTATCTGCTGTCGGACAATCTGCAGGAACGCATCATCGGACTGTTGTACCGCAACCAGCAGCGCACCATCATCGACAGCATGCGCGTGGCGGCACATAATCTCGACGGACAGACCAAGGAGCTGCTCAGCGCGGTCGACGCGGCCATGGCGGACGATTTCAGCCAGCATGCGGCGCAATGGCTGCTGCAGGTGGACGATCCGACGCAGGCGAACGAGCTCATCGACCGATACGGCAAACAGCGCGCGTATGCATCGATGAGGGAGATGCTCGCCGACCTACGGTCGCTGCACAAACTACGCTCGGACGTGAAACAGCAGGTCTCGACTGCGGTCAGCAATCTGCATAACGCGGAAGCCGCAGCGGCTGCGATCGCCGTGCCCGAACGCAACGGTGATCTCGATCCGGCCGGATGGTACACGCTCGCCACGAACGTGGCATCGACGATGGGCGTGCAGATCGAACAGACCATGGAATTCAACTGCGGCGGCCAGTCAGGTGAGAATCCGAGTGGATTCGTGGCTGCGTATTACTGCCAGATGCCCGACCGCTCGCAGAGGAATGTCGTGCATATGCTCACCACGCATCCGGATTGGACGCAGACCGCGCGAAGCCCTTGGCTGGTGGACATGGTCAAGCACGAGCTCTCGCACCGCTCGATCATGATCTCCTGCGGCACCACGCAACCGACAATCGCAGCCGACCGTACGGAGGCGGTGACGAATTCCTATTCGGTGCTGTTTTTCGGGGCCGACCGCGACCGCATCACGAATCAGCAGCAGGGTGTCGCCGAATACGCGATGGATGCATCCAGCGATCAGCTGGCCACCGCCATCCACGATGGCAATTGCGGGTGAGGTAAGCCAGTTCTCGCTTGGCGACTATTGCACATCCTTGAATTCGATAGTCCAGTTCTTCGCGTCGTCGCCAAGCACATTGCGCACATACTGCTCTAGAATAGTCCGCGCGCGAGCTTCGGCTTGGGCAAGCAACGCCGAATCGGTTTTCGCCTGCTTCAGCATGCTTTGCTGGGCCTTATCAAACATTTCCGTTTTCTCTTCGGCGGTAATCGAAGTGGCGAAACCAGTGCTCACCAGCGGTTTGCTGAACGACTTCTCATTTACGTCCGGATCATCCAACACGTGAGCTGGAGGCACGGTAATGATTACTCTATGACCGTTGGCATCTGGACTAATTGTTACTTTATCGGCATCAATACCGTACTTCACGATGCCACTGTATTCCATCCACATACGTTTGTAGCCATTATTGAAGAACCACGATCCCTCATGACTGAGCTTGGCCGTGTTGTGGTAATAACATTTTAATGTGGCCATCTGTGCGATATACGTGGCATTCGAGAAAGTTGGGATAGCTTCTTTCTTTTCCTCGCCGCACCCTACAGCAGAACATGCAAGCGTAGCAACACATAATGCGGCAATCGCACGTTTCATGGAACGATTATTCGTCAGCATGCGCGGTCTCCTTAGTGAGCTTTACGGTCTCGGCCTTCTGCAATTTGTATCCTTTTGCTTCCACGAGATCCTTGGTCAACGCATCCACAGTTTGTTCAAGATTGCTGGCAGCAATAGAAATAATGTCTCCGTTTGTCTTGGTTTCCTGTTGCGCATCCTGCTTGCAAAGCTTGATCACCTCATCAATTTCAACGGACGGATTGTTCTCGAAAAAGTCGAGCCTGCCGCTATCAACCACGACGTCCCCAATAGTCGGCTTCGGCAAAATCGGAGTGACGGTCTTCGCGGTATCGTCCACTTCGAACGTGATATCGCTCATCTTGACGCCAGCAGTCACCGTCGCCTCATATGCAACATGCCACTTGTCCTTACCAGCATTGTCTTTCTTTACAGCAACACCGCCATAATGGAATTTCGCGGTCGATAGATCGTCGATATTCACAGCCGCCTGCAACTGGCTTTCCACACTGATGGTAGATTCGGTCCTTGCATTGTCAAAAACAGGTTTAACGACACCGTTCCACACAAACAGGACAACTGCAACAGTGACAATTGCCGCAACAGCGCCAAACAACACCTTACGCAACTTTTTTGCACTGAGATCGCCGAACAACCTATCGCAAAGACCGCCCCGCCTCCTTCGACTCCCGTCATTTCTCGCCAACGCACATTCCTTTCACGGTTCTCTTCCGTCAACAATTCTATCCCCGCATGCAAATACATAGGGGCGTCACAAACGTCTCAGGAAATAATACGGGGAAGCCCATCTCGTGGAATGATTATCGGAAATAATCCGATATTTGATGACGTTTCATCATAATGAAAATGCCCGCCATGTCTTCCTGCAAGGCAGGACAGCACACATACCACTTACTACTTCCACGCCGGCTTAAACATTCGGATGGGATACTCAAAAGAGCGTGGAAGAGGCGACCTGCTATTCAGCACACGAAATGCTGCAGCCGAACGTACAATGGTCGCCCCATGTCTTCGCTATTCGACGATGCCGTTTTTGGACTAAATCAGCCAATCGGTCACGTCCTCCTCGGAAACAGATTCCGAGAAACGGTGCCCGGTAAGCCATGTACCACTGCCTGCCATTTTCTGGAGCGTGGATGCACTGTTGCCGATATCGGAGCTGGCGGAAGTGCAGAACGGAATGATCGTCTTACCTGCGAAATCGTTGGATTTGACGGAATCGTTCACCAGCCAAACAGGTGCCATCCACCAAATCGGGAAGCCCAGATACACAGTGCTGCCGGCACAGACCATGTCATGGGCCGGAATCATTCGCGGCCGGCACGTTCCTTGACATAACCGACGAAGCGGTCGACCGCCTCAGGGGTGTCGTGGCGAAAGAACATGCTGGTCTTGGTGTCAAGGCCCGCGATGGTTGTCATCTCGCTGTCGGAGAGCCGGAAATCGAAGATGTTCAGGTTTTCTTCCATGCGCTCCTTGTGCGTGGACTTGGGCAGAGCGACGATGTCGCGCTGGGTGAGCCAACGCAGGATCACCTGCGCGACGGACTTGCCATGTACCTCGCCAATCTTGGCCAGGGTGGGATTGGAGAACATGTTCTGCATGCCCTCCCCGAACGGAGCCCATGCTTCCTGAGCCACGCCCCGCTTGACCATGTTCTTGCGAGCTTCGATCTGCTGGTTGAGCGGATTAGTCTCGACCTGATCGACCATCGGGGCGATCTCATTGAAGGCGACCATATCGGCCAGACGATCCGGATAGAAGTTACTCACGCCGATGGCGCGGATCACGCCGTCCTTGTAGAGCTTTTCGAGTGCACGCCACGCGCCGTAGGTATCGGAAAACGGCTGGTGCAGTAACACCAGATCGAGATAGTCGGTGCCAAGCTTCTTCAAGGACACATCGACGGACCTCAGCGTGTTCTCATAGCCGTAATTGCTGATCCAGATCTTGGTAGTGAGGAACAGATCCTTACGATCGATACCGGAATCCTTGATTCCTTGGCCGACTTCGGCCTCGTTGAAGTACGACTGTGCGGTGTCGATATGGCGGTACCCGGTCTCGATGGCCTCGCGCACGCAGCGAGGAGCATCGTCCTTGCTGATCTGGAAGACGCCGTATCCGATCTTCGGAATCTCAACACCGTTGGCAAGTTTCACGTATTCCACTGTTTTTCCTTCCATAAATTCGTCGGTATTCAGTGCCGGCATGTATGCCGTTCTGACCCTCAAGATAAAATCCGGTAGCCGCTACCGGTCAAATTACGGCACGCCGGTACTATCTACCGGTATTAATAACCGGAAATGTGACATGATAGGTACAAACAAAAAGAACAATGCGCCTCAAGCCCGACCCCATCCGGCGGCACCCGCCGAACGTCCTGCCGCGCAGCGTCCGAAAGGAGCCACGTATGGCAATCACGGCAGTGCCACTCCATAAGAACATGAAAACCTATACGATGAAGCAGGCCTGCAAACTAACCGGCATGAATTACGAAGCATTGAAGTTCTATTGCAATTCAGGACTCGTGCCCGGTCTCAAACGAGACCAGAACAACCGACGCGTCTTCGACGAGCGATGCATCGCATGGATCAACGACCTGACATGTCTCAAACGCTGCGGTCTGGGCATCAAGGAGATGCGGCACTACACGCAACTCTGTCTTGAAGGTGAGTCATCGATACCGGAACGTCAGGAAATCCTTGCCGAAAAACGCGAGCATCTGGAGACGCAACTGGAGGAACTGCGTAAAGCCATCGCCTACATCGATGAAAAACAGCGCTTCTACGCCGACGTGACTGCCGGCAGGACGGCATACTGCAGCAACGTCATCGACACGACGCAAAGCGACTGACTGCGTTCCGTAGGTGATTTTTGCGTTCCGTAGGCGGTCAGCTTCGAATCCGGACACGAGCAAACGCCTAATTCCAGGCATCTCGCCGATGCTTATCCGGCAGCAACCACCTACGGAAGCCCAAAATCACCTACGGAATCGCGCCTGTCAAGGGACGCAGATAGATTAAGCACTGTTGTAAACATGCGGGGGTGCTTGATGGCCAAGTCCATCAAGCTGAGATAGGCATGAACGCCTGACCCTTTGAACCTGTTGGTTAGGACCAACGTAGGGAGCAGATCATGAGCGATGACTCATCCGCCAATGACGCACTCGGCACATTGCGTGCCGCCATCAAACAAGCCGTCACGGACGTGCATGAGCAGACACCACTGGCGCAGTCGTTCACCAATTTCGTGACCATCAATCTCGTTGCCAACGCACAGCTTGCGGCGGGCGGCACCGCGGCCATGAGCTATCTGCCGGATGATGTGATCGCCACCGCCGAAATCGCCGGATCGAACTACATCAACGTGGGCACGTTGCTGCCGTTCTTCAAGGACGCGCTGCCGGAAATCGCGCGCAAACTGCACGAAAACGGCAAGACGTGGGTGCTAGACCCGGTTGCTGCGGGCATTGGCGAAACACGCACGTTCATTCTTGAATCGTTCCGTGACGCGCCTCCGACCATTGTGCGCGGCAATGCGAGCGAGGTCATCGCGCTTGATGCGATGTGGGGGCTGGCCGACGCCGACAGCACTGATCCGACCACGCGTCCGGCTGGAGTGGAGGCCGTTGACGAGGTCGACGCGGCCATCGACGCGGCCAAACGTGTGGCCCGCCATTTGGCGAAGCACTCCCCCGTCGGCAAGGGCGCGGTTGCGGTGTCCGGCGCGGTTGATCTGGTGACCGACGGCGAGCGCACGTTCCGCCTGCCCGGAGGCAGCGCGATGATGACGAAGATCACCGGCGCCGGCTGTTCGCTCGGCGGCGTGACCGCAACGTATCTTGCCGTGGCCGAGCCGCTGGTCGCCGCCCTTGCCGCGTCGCTGCTGTATGATCGTGCGTCCGAAATCGCCGAAGTCAAATCCGATGGCCCCGGTTCGTTCCAGGTGGCGCTGCTCGACGCGCTGTGGAACGTCACCGCCGATCAGGTGGCCGCGTCCGACATCATCGAAACCAACTGACCGCAACGTTCCGTTGATGGTTTCGCACCATCGCAATCGTATATACGGAATATATACGTTCAGTGCGGTGCGACGGAAAATAGACGGAAAATAACAAGACTTCTTCTGGAGCACTTACCCAAAGAACAACAAAGGGGAAACCAATGAATAATTATCCATTCGCCTCGATGCGCGACTGCTTTGATATGAGCGCGTATTTCGTGGTCGGTCCGCAGGATTGCAAGGGCCGGCCGGTGACGGATGTGGTGGATGACGCGTTGCGTGGGGGCGCGACGTTCATCCAATTGCGCGCCAAGAACGCGGATGCGAAGGATATCACCGAAATGGCCCGCGATATCGCGCAGGTCATCAAGAACAGCGGCAAGTCCGATTCCGTGGCGTTTGTGATCGACGACCGCGTGGATGTGGTGTGGCAGGCGCGCGACAAGGGCATCAAGGTGGATGGCGTGCATATCGGCCAGACCGATATGGAACCGCAGGAGGCTCGCGCGCTGCTCGGCGAGGATGCCATCGTGGGCCTGTCCGCCGAGACCGAAAGTCTGGTGAAGCTTATCAACGAGCTGCCGAGCGGCTGCATCGACTACATCGGCGCCGGCCCGCTACATGTGTCCACCACCAAGCCGGAGGCTTCCGTGGGCGGCAACGACGGTTCCGGGCACACGCTTGACGAGGAACAGATCAACGCGATTTGCGCGGCGAGCGAGTTCCCGGTAGTGGTCGGCGGCGGCGTACATGCCGACGATATGGAGATGCTGGCCCGTTCGAAGGCGGCCGGCTGGTTCGTGGTGTCCGCGATCGCCGGTGCCGACGATCCGGAAGCGGCCACCCGCGAAATGGTGACGCGCTGGAAGGCGGTGCGCGGCGACGCGAAGCACGGCTATGCGCCGCGTGTGAAGTAGTCCGTCGTACAGGAAATCGACAAGCCCGCTGAGATGAGCGAGAAGTTCCGCAAGGGTGGTTCTACACTGTATCAGTGAGCTCAGTGAAGATAATCAATGAATCAGTGAGCCTAATAAGGAGAGTTACCATGACTAGCACATTGCCACCGGTATTGAGCATCGCAGGATCGGATTCGTCCGGCGGTGCCGGCATTCAGGCGGATTTGAAGACCATGCTCGCCAACGGCGTGTTCGGCATGACCGCGATCGCGGCGCTGACCGCGCAGAACACCACCGGCGTGACGATGGTCACCAACACTCCCCCGGAAATGCTTGCGGCGCAGATCGACGCGGTGTTCGAAGACATTCCGCCGGTGGCGGTGAAGATCGGCATGGTGTCCAGCGCCGAGCTCATCACCGTGATCGCCGACCGTCTGACCGCGCACAACGCGAAGAACGTGGTGCTCGACCCGGTGATGGTGGCCACGTCCGGCGCGAAGCTCATCGAGGATGATGCCATCGCGGCGCTGACGTCCAAACTGTTCCCGCTGGCCACCGTGATCACGCCGAACATGCCGGAGACCCAGGTACTGTGCGACTTGGCCGTAGAGCAAGGTGCGGGCGCAATCGACTATGAGAACGGCGAATCCATCTCCACCGAGAACGACATGGTGACCGCAGGTCATCTGCTCGCCGGCCATTTCGGCTGCGCGGTGCTCGTCAAGGGCGGCCACGGCACGCATGACGCGAGTGACGTGCTTGTCGAGCCGGATGGCAAGATCACCTGGTTCCGTTCCCGTCGCATCAACAACCCGAACACGCACGGCACCGGCTGCACGCTGTCTTCCGCCATCGCCAGCCATTTGGCTCTTGGCGAGGCGCTGCCGACGGCCGTCGACCATGCCAAGCTGTACCTGACCGGCGCTTTGGAAGCGCAGCTCGATCTTGGACATGGTTCCGGTCCGATGGACCACGCGTGGAAGTGGCGTTGAACCAAGCCACGCAAACCACGCGAACCACGGCAGCCGTTGGAACAGTACAACAAGTAATCGCACGAAAACACACGAGACAACGCTGAGAAAGGTAATCATGACGCTCGATCGCAACGCAGAAAAGCAGGAAGTGCCCGTCAATCCGGAAACCGGCAAACCGTATATCAACACGCTTGCGGCGGTGGCCATCTCCCCCGCCGGAGCCAGCCCGGAGAAGTCCACGTACGTGGCGCAGGCCGTGGATGTGATCCGTGAATCCGGTCTGCCGAACGAGACGAACGCCATGTTCACCAACATCGAAGGAGACATCGACGATGTGCTCAAGGTGATCCGCGACGCTACCATGAAGCTCGCCGGCCAGGGATACCGCACCGACGTGGTGATCCGTCTCGACATCCGCCCCGGTTTCGAAGGACAGATCCACGCCAAGCAGGAACTGGTAAACGAGATTCTGTCGAAATAACCCCCTTTACAGTGGTGAAACGAAACCATTCCATGTAAAAAAGCGCGCTTTTTCTTGGCAAAAGCGCGCTTTTCGCGTTTATTTGGGTATAGTGTTGCGATTATGACGACAATGAAGGAAATCGCCGAACAAACGGGGGTATCCATCTCCACTGTATCCCTGGTGCTCAACGGACGCGACGAAGGCAGGGTAAATCCCGCGCTCGCCAAACTCGTACGCAACAAAGCGACCGAGCTCGGGTACAAAATCAATCCGTTGGCGCGAAGCCTGCGTACCAACAAAACCCGAATCCTCGGCTTCATCAGCGAGGAAGTTGCCACCACACCGTACGCGGGCGGCATCATTCTGGGCGCACAGGATGCAGCCAGTGCCTACGGCTACATGCTGTTCACAGTCAGCACCGACGGCAAGGCGAGCGAGGAGAACGAAATCGCCACATTGAAACGGTACGGCGTGGACGGATTCTTCTATTCGAAGATGTCGAACCGCATCGCACATGTTCCCGAATCGTTGAACGAATACCCCGTGGTGATGGTGGACGCCACCGACCACGAGAACAAAGTGCCCAGCATCGAGCCGGACGAGTTCATGATCGGCTACGACGCCACGAATCGGCTGATCCAGGCCGGATGCAAACGCATCGCATACGTGGGTTGCGCGGAAAACATGATCGCGCAGGACGGTCGTCTTGCCGGCTACCGCACCGCGTTGCAGGAGGCCGGACGTGCGTTCAACCCATCGCTGGTATGCAACGTAGTGCACAACGGTCCAGCTTTACGCGCCGTGAACAAGTTGTTCGACGACGAGCATCCGGACGGCTTCTTCTGCTTCAATGATGCGCGCGCCTGGTATGTGTACGAATGCGCGGCAAGAAGAGGGCTTACGGTAGGCAAGGATATTTCCGTGGTCGGCGTGGACAACCACCGCGTGTTCGCAGAGACACTTGAACCGCAGCTGACCACCGTCGAACTGCCACATTACGAAATGGGCTATTGGTCAGCCTGCAAGCTGATTTCCATGATTGAAGGCAAGGATGTGGATACCAGTTCATGTCCATCCGCCAGAGCTTCCCTGCCGCCGCTTGATGCGCCGATTCCGGCGAAGATCCACTGCGCATTGTTGGAAAAAGATTCCGTCATATCCTGATTTTTCTGTTTTTACAACGATTCAAATGCTTACGATTGTTCGCACAGCCATTTTCTATGCATGAAAATTGTGCGTTTGTTCACGACACGCCGAATAAAGCAATCGTGCCAACAGTCCGCCAGCAGTTGATTCAGGCTTAATTTCAACTATCCGCAAATCCTTACAAACGTTTGACGTCAAACGATTGACGTCAAACGTTTGACGTAGCAGTTGCCATATGCTATCTTGAAGCCATGTTCGCTTTTCGGCACGGCAGCTGAAATCCGAGCAGGCGCAAGCCAAAACAACATCGGAAGCGATCGATGCCGCGCGGCAGCGGCACCGCGAAGAGAAAAAGAGAATCAAAATGGCAAGTAAAACACGTTCTGTATGGAAGAATCCTTCCTATCTGCAGAGCTCCTTCGGCATTTTCATGTTCTTCTGTTCCTGGGGCATCTGGTGGTCCTTCTTCTCCCGCTGGCTCACTGACCCGACCCACGGTCTGGGCATGAGCTCCGCGGAACAGGGCCAGATCTACTCCATCAACTCCTTGGCCACCCTGGTCATCATGTTCGTTTACGGCACCATTCAGGACCAGCTGGGCATCAAGCGTAAGCTCGTGATCTTCATCTCTGCGGTCGCTGCATGCGTTGGCCCGTTCGTGCAGTTCGTGTACCAGCCGATGCTGACCGCCGGCGGCACCACCCGATTCATCGGCGTGCTTCTCGGCTCCATCGTGCTGTCCGCAGGCTTCATGGCCGGCTGCTCCCTGTTCGAAGCCATCACCGAACGTTACTCCCGTAAGTTCGGCTTCGAATACGGTCAGTCCCGCGCTTGGGGCTCCTTCGGCTACGCTGTCGTGGCACTGTGCGCAGGCTTCCTGTTCAACATCAACCCGCTGCTGAACTTCTGGGTTGGTTCCATCTGCGGCCTCGGCATGCTGTGCGTCTATGCTTTCTGGGTTCCGGCCGAGCAGAAGGAAGAACTCAAGAAGGAAGCTGATCCGAACGCGGCTCCGACCAACCCGTCCTTCAAGGAAATGGTCTCCGTCCTGAAGATGCCGACCCTGTGGGTGCTCATCGTCTTCATGCTGTTCACCAACACCTTCTACACCGTGTTCGATCAGCAGATGTTCCCGAACTACTACGCCTCCCTTTTCCCGACCACCGAAATCGGCAACGCCACCTACGGCACCCTGAACTCCTTCCAGGTGTTCCTTGAGTCCGCCATGATGGGCGTCGTCCCGATCATCATGAAGAAGATCGGCGTGCGTAACTCCCTGCTGCTCGGCGCCACCGTGATGTTCGCCCGTATCGGTCTGTGCGGCGTGTTCCATGACCCGGTCTCCGTCTCCATCGTCAAGCTGTTCCACTCCATCGAGGTTCCGCTGTTCTGCCTGCCGGCGTTCCGTTACTTCACCCTGCACTTCAACACGAAGCTGTCTGCCACCCTGTACATGGTTGGTTTCCAGATCGCTTCCCAGGTCGGCCAGGTGATTTTCTCCACCCCGATGGGTGCTCTGCATGATGCCATGGGCGACCGTCCGACCTTCTTCACCATCTCTGCCATCGTGTTTGCGGCTCTGGTCTACGGCTTCTTCGTCATCAAGAAGGATGATCAGGAAGTCGGCGGCGATCCGTTCTACACTGACAAGCAGCTCAAGGCCATGAAGGCCGCTGGTGCGGAAGTGAAGGCCTGAGTCTCAGCCCGTACTAAGTCGGCGTACGGCGTCGATGGTGGTCGCAACCTACATCCCTTCTCCCGCGATCATCATCGGTACCGTACGCGTCATAACAACAATCGTGGGGTCCGAAGCGTTTCCCTTTTTCCGCTTTGGGCACCATCTTCAAAAAGCTTTTTACCCAACAATTCATAACCCAGATTCAGAAAGGCATTCAACGATGACTGGCTTTACTCCGGACGCACCTGTCCTTCACGAAATCAAGAACCACAGCGAGGAACTCGCCAAGGCCGAGGCCGGCGTCGCGGCCTTCGCAGCCAAGCGTAACAAACGCTGGTATCCGAAGTTCCATATCGCCTCCAATGGCGGCTGGATCAACGATCCGAACGGCCTGTGCTTCTACAAGGGCCGTTGGCACGTCTTCTACCAGCTGCACCCGTATGGCACCCAGTGGGGTCCGATGCATTGGGGTCACGTCTCCTCCGTCGACATGGTCAATTGGAAGCGTGAGCCGATTATGTTCGCCCCGTCTCTGGAAGAGGAAAAGGACGGCGTCTTCTCTGGCTCCGCAGTGATCGGCGACGATGGCAAGCTCAGGTTCTACTACACCGGCCACCGTTGGGCCAACGGCAAGGACAACACCGGCGGCGACTGGCAGGTGCAGATGCTCGCCGAACCAGACAACGATGAGCTGACCAGCGCCACTAAGCGCGGTATGGTCATTGATTGCCCGACCGACAAGGTGAACCACCACTACCGCGACCCGAAGGTCTGGAAGACCGGCGACAAGTGGTACATGACCTTCGGTGTCTCCTCTGCCGAGAAGCGCGGCCAGATGTGGCTGTTCTCCTCCGATGACATGGTCAAGTGGACCTATGAGCAGGTGCTGTTCGAGCATCCGGATCCGGACGTGTTTATGCTTGAGTGCCCGGACTTCTTCCCGATCAAGGACGTCGAAGGCAACGAGAAGTGGGTTATCGGCTTCTCCGCCATGGGTGCCAAGGCTTCCGGCTTTATGAACCGCAACGTTTCCAACGCCGGCTACATGATTGGCACGTGGACTCCGGGAGAGGCATTCCAGCCGGAAACCGAGTTCCGTCTGTGGGATTGCGGCCACAACTATTATGCTCCGCAATCGTTCAATGACGGCGAGCGTCAGATTGTATACGGCTGGATGAGCCCGTTCGTTGAGCCGATTCCGATGCAGGACGACGGCTGGTGCGGCAACCTCACCCTGCCGCGTGAGATCACGCTGGGCGCCGACGGCGACCTGCACACCGCGCCGGTGGCCGAAATGGAAGGCCTGCGCGAGGATACCGTCGATTTCGGTGCGATCGATCTGGACGTCAGCGGCGAGAAGACCATTGTGGACGATGCCGAAGCCGTGGAAATCGAAATGACCATCGACCTGGCCAACTCCACCGCCGAGCGTGCCGGCCTGCGTGTCCACGCCACCGAGGATGGCGCCTACACGTCCGTTGCGTATGACGATCAGATCGGCCGCGTGGTGGTCGACCGGCAGGCCAACGCTCAGGGCGATCGCGGCTACCGTACGGCACCGCTGTCCGAAGCCGAACTTGCCGCCGGCGAACTCAAGCTGCGCGTGTACGTGGACCGTGGCTGCGTGGAGGTGTACGTCAACGACGGCCGTCAGGTGCTCAGCTCGTACAGCTACGCGTCCGAAGGTCCGCGCGCCATCAAGCTCGTGGCCGAATCCGGCACGCTCAAGGTCAAGTCCCTGGTGCTTCACCACATGAAGTCCATCGGACTGGAATGATAGACGTCTGTCATGGTTGACAGGCAAACAACCATAAGACAGTAGCAAGGGGTATATGGGAAGTCCTCCGCATCGGAAGGGTGCGGAGGACTTCCTGTTTTTACGGTCAGCATGCGATTGCGCTACGTATGGTTGCGAACTCATCCGCATTTCGTTACCGTGCAAGGCAGTTTTGAGTAACAACATGCGGAAGGACTTCCCCGTTTCGTTCGTTTTTGACTGATTTCCTCGCGTTCCGCCCCACCGTCTATACTGGCGAGCCGGTAACAATCTTTTCTGGCCGATTGGCGGGCAGGCTCCTCACCTTACTGATTTCCCGCAGTCGGTCACGTGCGCGTCCACTTTGACGCAGAAAGCAAGGTGAACGATGGCGGAATCGCACGTTCAACGCAAACTGCTTGACATGATGAAACGTCGTATTCCGACAGTGATCGCCATCGTGTTGCTGCTGGCGGTATGGGAGGCATGGGTACGAATAGGGCATGTGCCGTCCACGATGATCGCCTCCCCCAGTGAGATTGCTCAGGCGACCGTCGAAACCTGGCCGACACTCTGGCCCGCGACACAGGTCACATTGCTGGAAGGTACCGTCGGTTTCCTGCTTGCCGTGGCATGCGGCATTTTAATTGGGATTCTGCTGTATTGCTCCCGTGTTGCGAATGCGGCGCTGTTCCCGTTACTGTCGGCCGCGCAGACGATGCCGTTGATTTCGATCGCGCCGTTGTTCCTGATCTGGTTCGGTTTCGAGATTTCCGGCAAAATCGTAATCGTGGCCGTATTCGGCCTGTTTCCGATTGCGGTGCAGACGATTCGCGGACTCGAGGCAGTCCCCCAGTTCTATTCGGATGTGGCGCTGACATGTGGCGCAACCCGTACGTGGACGCTGTGGCACGTGAAGCTGCGCGTGGCCGCGCGGCAGATCTACGGAGGCATCCGCGTCTCCGCCGCCTATATCTTCGCCACCGCCGCCACGGCGGAATACCTGGGCGCGCGCAAGGGCCTCGGCATCTGGCTGCAGGCCGCCTACAACTCGTTCCGTACGCCGCTCATCTTCTCGGCCACGCTGGTGATCATCGCCATCACCTGCGTGCTCATGTGCCTAGTGAACCTGAGCGAGCGTATGCTGCTCGGCCCTGCCAGCGATGACGAGGATCCAGACGCCGGACAGTGAGCAGACCACCATCTGCGGCACAACGGACGGAGGAACTTCCAAAACTGGCATCATGCGACGTTTACCCTGACTTTTCTGACGTTTACATGAACTCGTCCGGCAGTACCGCGCTTTATTACAAGAATGAAATACACAAGGGCAAACGCCGCCATGCGCCAAGATTTCGGAGAAAACCAATATGTTATTTTTGAGGCTTCTGCTGTTTTCGTGGGTTAGGTTCTCGGCTGTGGTAGGCGTATGTCGAGTCCACCGCATCGGGAGCATCTGAGCATGCCCCTGCGCGGACGCACGCGGATCTCGAGCACGGGTTCGGGACGCAATGGGGAGTCGGCGATGCGCACGCCCTCGACCACCGTGCCTTTGACGTTGAGAAGCTGGTTGAACATGCTGTTCATCAGGCGCTTTTTGGCTGTGTTTTTCTTGGTCGTTAAACATCCTACTCAAAAAGCGCTCTTTCTTACTCCCACAACGGTTCAACAACGAACCCGCACCCACGAAAACAGCAATAGCGCCGCTTTTCTACTCCAGATTCGCGTGGTACTCCCACAGGGAATCGAGGTCGATATCGCGTTTGCGCACCATGGACATGGCGATGGCGTCTCCGACCAGCAGCAACGACTGCTCGAACAGGCTGGTCATCGGCTGCTGGCTCGGCTTGGTGCCGCTGCCGGGCTTGCCGGCGGCCGGCACATGGACAAACAGATCGGTGTACTGCTTCATCGGGCAGTCCTCGACGATGCCGATGCGCGCCACCTTGGCGCCGAAGGACTTGGCCTTGCCGGCGATGAACAGCGGGAATCCGGTTTTGCCGGAACCGGATCCGACGATAAGCAGGTCCTGCCCGCAGATGGCCGGTTCGGTGATCTGGCCGACCATCACCGTGTCCACGCCGAGGTGGGCGAGACGTTTGGCGATGGCTTCCAATGCGAGTTCGACGCGGCCGACGCCGACGAAGAAGACCTTGCGGGCGTTAGCGATGAGATTCACAAGTGCGTCGATCTGCGTCTCGTCCATATGGTCGAGCACGTCGGCGAGCTCTTGCACGATGATCCGCTCGCAGTCGCGGAATGATGAGGGGAATTGGGTGGCGGCTTCGGTTGCGGCGGTAGTTGTGATGGTCATGATGATGCTTTCTTGAGTGTGGGATTGCGGCAGGCGGAGATGCCTGTGGGTTGATTGCTCCTCCGGTCGGCTTCGCTGACGGCTCTCCTCGGGGAAGGGAGCCCGGGGCTCGGCGTGGAGGGTGTGTTTTCGAGCTGGGCCGATGGCTTCGAGGGGGACTGAGAAGAAAAATCAGCGAGGGTTGGCCGTGGTCTCGCCGGTGGAGTGTTCGTAGGCGTCCATGGTGAGGCGCCAGGCCTCGCGGATATCGGGGGAGCGCTTGAAGATGCCAGTGTTGCCGAGCACGAAGGTGTTCGCGCCGGCCTCGCGCATGGCCTTGAAGTTCTTTTCGTTGCAGGATCCGTCGATCTGGATCTCGTAGTTCAGTCCTTGCTCGTCGCGGAATCGTGCAAGCCGTTCGATTTTCTTCAGGATCTCGGGGATGAGCGGCTCACCGCTGTAGCCGATTTCGACGGTCATCACGGTGATGAGGTCGATGCGTTCCAGCAGGTTCTCCACGTCGGCGAACGGGGTGAGCGGGTTGATGGCCACGCCCGCGCCGCAGCCGTTCTCGTGGATGATGCGCAGCGTGCGGAAGGCGTGCGCGCCCAGCGATTCGACGTGCGGGGTGAGCATCGTGGCGCCGGCGACGACCAACTGGTCGATCCAATGGTCGGGGTCGGTGACCATCATGTGCACTTCGTTGCGCAGTGTGCTCAGCGGCAGCATCTGCTCGATCCAGGAGGTGCACAGACCCATACTGGGAGAGAAGTGGCCGTCCATGATATCCACATGGTAGGAGTCAGCCACCGTGTTAAGGTATTCGACCTGCGGGGCGGGATTGCGGAAATCGCTGCAATAGAGCGAAATCGCGAAATGGGGTGCTGAGAATGGAGCCGTCATTGGTGTTCCTTTGGGGTACGGGAAAAAGATGAATGTGTTGTTGGTCGCGTTTTGGGCGCGACTGGCCAAGGGTGCGGCGAATCGTCCTTCGCCCACCTGGCTGTTTCAGGGAATGGAGTCGCTACTGCCTGTCGGTGCGCACGGCCACGCCCATGGCGGCGAGCGCGCCGGCGCAGTCCGGCGTGCCTTCGGTCACGATGACGTCCAGCTCGTTGCAGCCGGCGATTCGATAGGTGGAGATGCGGCCGAATTTCTCCGGTGTGATGAGGCTCATGACCTTGGCGCCGGCCTTGATGATCACGCGCTTGGTCTCCGCGGATTCCAGATACGGGGTGGTGATGCCGTGCTCCGGGTCGATGGAGGAGACGCCGAGCAGCACCAGATCGCAATGCAGCTGCTGCAGCGCCGTCAGGGCGGCCGATCCCACGGTCTCCTTGGATTTGTGGTTTATGGTACCGGGCAGCATGTTCACTTCGACATGGTCGTAGTCGGACATCCACAGCGCGACGGCCGGGCTGTTGGTGATCACCGTGCCCTCCCAGTCGCGCGGGAAGGCCTGGGCGGCCAGATAGTTGGTCGAGCCGCCGTCGATGAAGATCACGCGGTTCTCGCAGATCTCATCCATGGCCAGTTCAGCGAGCCGCTTTTTGACGTCCGCGCCAAGGTCGACGCGGTTTTCGAAACGGCTCAGTTCCGTGTCCGGCTTGATCGCGCCGCCGTGCACGCGCTGCACGGCGCCCCTGTCGTCCAGTTCCTGAAGGTCCTTGCGCAGGGTGGTCTCGGTGACGCCCATCTCCTTGGCGAGGTCGGTGACGACCACGCGGCCGCTGTCGGCGACGCGCTTGAGGATGAGCTCCTGACGTTCTGCCTTCATCATGCTGGGCTCCTTCGGCTGGTGTATGCGGTGGCCGGGCGATGATCGCATTCGGCGTGTCGGCTTCCGTGTCTCATCATAACAGAGAGTTTTCGTTATTTATCGATTATGAGTACATTTTCATTTCGATTCCTTTCGTTTCTGCGTTGACAACTATCGTAACCTTGTGTTATAACTTTGTCAACAAGCAAAGCGAAAGACTTCAGAACTAAAACGAAAAATTTCGAAATGCTTGGATGGTTTGTCGACACGTTGATCGCTTGACGGCGAAACGCTGGCCGATAACCCCATAATGAAAACAACCGAACACAGCAGTTCAGACAAGGAAGTACACCATGAAGCGCTCCGAAATCAACGCCACCATCAAGCAGTTCGAGGCCCTGCTTGATCAGTACCGGTTCCGCATCCCGCCCTACCTGTCCTTTACCCCGGAGGAATGGGCCGACAAAAACCATGAGTGGGACGAGATCCGCGACAACATGCTCGGCTGGGACATCACCGACTACGGCGAAGGCGACTTCGAACACAAGGGGCTGGCGCTCATCACCCTGCGCAACGGCAACGTGAAGGACCCGAAGTACACCAAGGTATACGCCGAGAAGATCATGATGAGCATGCCCGGACAGGTCTCCCCGATGCATTTCCACTGGAACAAGATGGAGGATATCATCGTGCGCGGCGGCGGCACCGCTGTCTTCCACCTGTACAACGCTGATCCGAAGACCGAGGAGCGTCTCGACACCCCGGTGCTCGTGTGCCGTGACGGCCGCCGCTACTACGTGCCCGCCGGCGAGGACATCGAACTCAGCGAAGGCGAGTCCCTGACCTTCTACCCGTACACCTACCACGAGTACTACATCAAGGAGGACTCCGTGCCGACCCTTGTCGGCGAGGTGTCCATGTGCAACGACGACAACATCGACAACCGCTTCTACGAGCCGGTCGGCCGCTTCCCCGAAATCGAGGAGGACGAACCCGCCTACCGCCTGCTATGCAACGAATACCCGGCGGCCAAAGAGGACTGAGCCGGCGAAGCCCGTCCGCAATCGTCGCAAGACGCCGGTCCGCGAGGCGAGCCTGAGGGCGGTCCGGCGGCGATTTCGCGAGACCGCCCTCCAGCGCTGCGCATCGCCTCCCGCCGGCGGAGGCTACATTTCCCTTTTTCATTCCGGCCTTGGCTCACTATGTCCAAAACCAGTTTCAAAACCAGTTTCAACCCAGGATCCATCATGTCCAATACCACCACGCCATCCGTGGTCGCCATCGGCGAACTGCTGTGGGATATGCTCCCCGACGGCAGAAAGCCGGGCGGCGCACCCGCCAACTTCATCTACCACGTCGCCCAGAACGGCGTCAGAGGCACCGCCGTCACCGCTGTGGGCGACGACGAACTCGGGCGCGACCTCGTTTCCATCCTCGCCGACAACGACGTCAACGTGGCCGCGCAGGTCAACGACTATCCCACCGGCATCACCGCCGTCCGGCTGGATGACGGTGGCATCCCCGAATACGACGTCGTCAAGGGCGTCGCCTGGGACCACATCGAATTCACCGACGAGGTGCGCGGCCTCGTACGCGGCGCCGACGCGATCTGCTACGGCACCATCGCCGCCCGCGAGGCGTGGGGCACCCGCGACACCATCTACCGGATGATCGACGCCGCGAGCCCCGACGCCATCCGCCTGTTCGACATCAACATCCGCTCCGGATTCGTCAACAAGGAAGTCATCACCCGATTCCTCGAGGGCGCCACCATCCTCAAAATCAACGACGAGGAGCTGCCCATCGTGGCCAACCTGTTCGGACTTGACTCGCCCGGGGACGACATCGCCTCTCGACAGCGCGTGATGGAGGCGCTCGCCGGCATGTTCGATCTGGACGTGACGATTCTGACCGCCGGCGACGCCTACAGCATCGTAATGGGACGTGACGAGACCTCGATCCTGCCCACGCCGAAGGTCGATGTCGTCGATACGGTCGGCGCCGGCGATTCGTTTTCCGGAGCGTTCCTCGCCTACCTGCTGCGAGGCTTCTCGATTCCGACCGCACACCAGCGCGCGGTCGAGGTCTCCGCGTTCGTGTGCGGACGGTCCGGCGCCTGGCCGCAATACCCTGCGGCGCTGCGGGAACGGTGATCCCGCAGTCCCTCATCCTGCGGTTCCGGCCTTGGCGGGCGTTCTCGCACAGGCCGGGGCCTCCGCCACCCATCTCATCTTCAACGAAGAAGGACCCATCATGTCACAACGCAATATCGTTCCCCGTCTTGCTGCCAGCGCCGCGCTCGGCGGATTGCTCTACGGTTACGACACCGCCGTCATCAATGGCGCCACCGCGGTCATCAAGGAACATTTTCACACCGGCGACGCCGTGCTTGGCCTCGCCGTCGGTTCGGCGCTGATCACCGGGTGCATCGGCGCGCTGCTGTCCGGGCGCATCGCCGACAAGGTCGGCCGCGTGCCGATGATGAAGATCGCCGCCGTTTGCTTCCTGGTATGCGGAATCGGCTGCGCATTCGCGCCGAACATCGAAATCCTCGTGGCGTTCCGCGTGTTCGGCGGATTCGCGGCGGGCGTCGCCTCCGTGGTCGCGCCGATGTATATCACCGAAATATCCCCGACCAGGCAACGTGGCGTGCTCGGCTCGCTGCAGCAGCTCGGCATCGTGCTCGGCATCTTCGTCTCCCTGCTGGTCAACGCGCTGCTCGTGCACGTCAGCGGCGGCGCCGGCACGATGATGGGCCCCATGATGACCTGGCAGTGGATGTTCCTGTGCATGTGCGTGCCCGCTCTGATCTACGGAGTGCTCGCGTTCACCATCCCCGAGTCGCCCCGTTATCTGGTGGCGCAGGGACGCATGGACGAGGCGGCCGGGGTGTTGGCGAAGATCGACGACGCCGAAATCGACGTGAACGGCCAGCTCGCGGCGATCCGCGCGTCCCTCAGCGCCGACCGCAAGCCCTCGTTCCGCGATCTCATCGGCTCGAACGGGCGCCTGAAGCCAGTGGTCCTGGCTGCCATCGGTTTCATGATTCTCAACCAGTTCACCGGCATCAACGTCATTTTCTACTATTCGAACTCGCTGTGGAGCGCCGTGGGCTTCAGCGAAAAGGACTCCTTCACCATCACCGCCATCACCTCGCTGATCAACATCGCGGCCACCGTCATCGGCATGACGATCATCGACCGCGTGGGCCGCAAGCCCATGCTGCTCGCCGGATCCGTCGGCATGGTCGTGGCTCAGGGCGGGCTCACGGTGCTCTTCGGCACCGCACCGATGGTCGGCGGCTCTCCCGTGTTGGGACCGGTCTCCGGGCCTCTGGCGCTGGTGTGCGCCAATCTGTTCGTCGTCGCGTTCGGCGTGACCTGGGGCACCACCTCGTGGGTGATGCTCTCCGAGATGTTCCCGAACACGATGCGCGGCGCGGGCATGGCGGTCGGCACCGCCACACAGTGGCTGTCCAACTTCGTGGTGACTGTCTCTTTCCCGGTGCTGCTCGGCATCAACGTGGGGCTGGTCTACGGCCTGTTCGCCTTCTTCGCCTTCGTCTCGTTCTTCTTTGCGCTCAAATGCATGCATGAGACCAAGGGCGTGGCGCTGGAGGACATGCGGGCATGACGGTGCCGGACGGCATCGAAGGGCGATGGGCCGCCGACGATCGGCGTCGGAGGCCCGGCGCCGGACCGATAATCGCAAGGAGAATGAATCAATGAGCGTCAATGAAACCAATGAAACCAATGAAACCGGTGTGGGCGGCGCGCGTGCCGATATGCTGGCCCATATGGGCAGCCTCCAGCAGGCCGCCTACACGCGCCCGATCGAGTACCAGGAGGGCCGCGCCCACGGCCTCAAGGCCATCGAGGTGAAGAACGGCCCGCTGCGCTTCGTGTCCATGGCCGACCGGGCCCTCGACGTCTGCCAGTTCGAGTACCGCGGCGAAAACCTCACCTTCCTGTCCAAGCCGGGCCTGAACGGCCGCAACCAGTTCGACACCAACGGGCTGGAAGCGCAGCGCTCTATCATGGGCGGGCTGTTCTTCACTTGCGGTTTCGAGAACATCTGCGCGCCGTACGTCACGCCTGAGGGCGGCAAGTACCCGGCCGGCAGCTTCCCGATGCACGGCCGCATCCGCACCACGCCGGCCGAACATGTGAGCTCCGACGCCCACTGGACCGCCGAAGGCGACTACGTGCTCGAGGTCTCCGGCGAAATGCGCGAGGCCGAACTGTTCGGCGAAAATCTGGTGATGCGCCGCAAGATCACCAGCGTGTACGGCCAGCCGTCGATCACGGTCGAGGATGAGGTGACCAACGAATCCTTCCGCGACGAGCCGCTGATGTGGATGTACCACCGCAACTTCGGCTGGCCGTTGCTCGCCGAAGGCGCCGAAGTCGTGATCCCCAGCCGCAAGGCCACCCCGCGCGACGAGACCACCGCCGCCGATACCACGCCGTGGAACGAAATCCAAGCACCCGAGGCGAACCGCCCCGAAAGCGTGTACCTGCACGAGCTCGCCGCCGACGACCACGGCCGCAGCTTTGCCGCCGTGGTCAACCGCAAGCTCGGACTTGGAGTCGTCATCGACTTCGACGCCAGCCTCTTCCCATACTTCATGGAATGGAAGTCGATGGGTGCGGGCGACTACGTGGTCGGCCTCGAACCCTCGAACTCCAGCGTCCAAGGCCGCGGCTGGCACGAGCAGCGCGGCGACCTGCATACGCTGGCCCCGCAGGGCACCGAGCGCAAATCGCTGACCTTCACCGTCATCGAAGGCGCCGAGGCGATCGACGCGCTGATCGCGCGCCGCGACACCCTGCTCGGCTGACGCCAGAGCCGGCGCCGATGCCGTGACGTTCGTTTCTTAGGTATTTTCCGAGGCTTCTGCTGTTTTCGTGGATTAGATCGTGGGTTGTGGTAGTCGGATGTCGAGTCCATCGCATCTGAGCATGACCAGGGCAATGAGGTTGTTCACGTGGCGGAAGCCGTAGGCCATGCGGATGGTGACCTTGATCCTGTTGTCGAACGCCTCGAGCCTCGCGCTCGAATAGCCCAGCTCGATGGTCCTGAGGATGTCCGGTCGGCGCCGCCGGATCCTCTTCGCCAGTTCGACGATCTCGGGCATGCGTGAATGCGAGGCCAGGAACACCCAGTGTCTCAACTCGCCCCTGGCCTGTTCGAGCGGGTGCTTGAGCAGGGTCCTCAATAGTTCCTTGAGTTGCCATGAACGGTAGAGCCGGCCCTCGGGTCCGTGTTCCTGATGCCGTCGAGCGCATCGGTCATCCAAGAGACGATGTGGAACCCGTCGAGCACGCGTTCGGCGGCCGGGCACCACCGGCCGGTGCACGGGTCGATCCAGTGGGTCCCGTCGCCGGTGACGACCCTGATGGATTCGCGCTGTCCGGGCGTCAACGCCTTGAAGAACAGGTCGAACACGTCCCCGCCGTACCCGCCGTGAGCCCAGATGACCCTATGCCGCTCGTGGTCGACGACCACGGTCAGGTACGTGTGGCCCTTGCGGTGGCTGGTCTCGTCCACGCCGATCGCGTGCAGGCCGTCGAACGGCGGGGGCATCGCCGTTCCGAGCCGTTCGGCGACCCTATGGGCGATGTCTCCCGCGATCCTCCACGCGATATGCAGAAATCTGGTGAATAAGCTTTTGCTCAGGCGTTCTTCGTGATTCATTTCTTTGGTCGGAAAACAGAATACGCGGGAACGCCCCTTACGCTTACGGAACCAACGGCTCGACGACGAACTGACATCCACGAAAACAGCAATAGCGCCAAAACTTGCCGTTCCGCTCGTCGATCAAGCCGTCATAACTGTTCCGCACCTGAATCATGCAGACGCCCGGAACCTTGCCGATCCGCAAATCCGCATATCGTTCGCCTGCGCAACACCCTGCGGCCCGAACCGCGCTCTCCAGCAGGTTGCCGAGAATAACCGTCAAATCGATCGACTTAGCAAAGTGTTCCACTGGGTCCTCGATTCGTGACGTGAACCGGACCCCAGCGCGTTCCGCCTCATACGCGTAATACTGCAACAGTGCATCCAATTCCGGATTACTGGCAAGACGGTACCGCGTACTTGGAGGAACGGTTCGTACCATCTTGGCGATGTAATCACGCAATTCGCCAAGCTCGTTCTTCTCAGCCAGCACCGACAGCACCGCAAGCTCATGACGAAAATCATGCCGTAGCCGCCGTTCGGCATCACTATGCTCCCGGTAGATACGGTAAGCGCGTTCATGCAATTCATATTGGCGATTGACGATACTCAGCTCATTCCGTTGACGTTGGACGAGAATGATTTTGGCAATGATAAGATACGTTCCAAGTTTCGTTATGAACAACAGCATCAGCATCATAAAATTAGCCGGCTTCGCAGTGCTGATGTATTCAGGTTCAGGCGTGCCGAATCGCATCCACAATGCGATGGCGCTGAATCCAGCCGGAACCAACCACAAGTACCGCCAGATATAATCCGCATCCTCAACATCGAACAAATCCAGCAACGTTCTTCCGAAGAATACGAATAGTACGCAGATCAGTGCAATCCCAACCAGCAAGACCGTGAGCAAATATCGCCAATCATATACCCCCCCCCCAGGAAACAGATGACGATCGACGGCGTTGCCCATGACAGTAACCGTGCCCGACAGGTTCATGAACAACATCAGAACAAACACAATCTTGCGCCAAGAATCACGAATCAAACCGATCACAGGAAATCCCCATAACACCGGCAACAGTATCGCCATCAACGCCATGTACGCGTTGTCATCGACATGGCGATAGCGCAATGAGCCGGCTACCACCTGAATCACCACAAGCAATGCGCATACAGCAACGGTGGCGCGTACGCCTAAGCGGAGGCGTTTGCGGAACAGCGTCAGCGTGAATGCCATGCCGGGCAGACAATCGAGCAACGCGAATATCCCGGCCCCGCATACGCCCACATTCATTTACCTGATCCCCTTACCTCAATCCATGTCGAATCTCTTCCGGCGCTCTCAAACCTCCATCACTTTACATGCACCCTTCGTCTCCTCCGTCCGGCAAATATCCGCAAAACCATCGTGCACACCATCTTTGAAAAACATGACCCGCACGTCAGGCCGACCCGTATAATAAGATGCGCTGTCAAGCCAATGTGTGGCAAACCGGCAATGTTCCACGTCTCGGCGTCGTATGGGAAGTCATACGAACGATAGGACACCACAAGGAACGTCGGGGGCATTGGACGAACGGGGGCTGGGCCCTTCGTATCGTTTTCTGCCCGAACTCCGTCCGCAGCATCAATCCCTAGAAAACGGTAAAGCAACAGGATTCAAGGGAAATCGCAAGGAATGAAGAAGACAGTCCTCCACAAAGCAATCGCACTTCTCGGCGCAATCACCATGCTTGCCGGCGTCGCCGCATGTGGTCACAGCAACAATGCCGACGAATCGGGAAATGGTCTAAAAAAAGTGACGTTCATGCTGTCATGGGCGCCAGACACCAACCACATCGGCGTCTACGTGGCGAAGAACAAGGGGTACTTCAAGCAGGTCGGCCTTGATGTGGACATCGTGGCGGTGGCACAGGCCGGCGCCGAACAGGCGGCGAACAACGGCCAGGCCGATTTCGCGCTGTCGAATCTGACCAACGTGGGCATGTACACCACCAAGGGCGCGAAGATCAAACAGGTTATGCAGGTGCAGCAGAAGCCGAGCGCCATCTGGTGTTCGCTCGCCTCGAACAAGGCGATCAAATCCCCGAAGGATTTCGATGGCAAGACCTTCGCCACGTTCGGCTCGAACGAATCCGACGCGGTGATCCGCCGCATGATCCAGACGGACGGCGGCAAAGGCACGTTCGACAAAGTGACCGTGGGCACATCCACATTCCAGACGCTGTCCAGCGGCAAAGCCGATTTTGGCGGCTTCTACGCCACTTGGGAAGGGGTGCAGGCCGATATGTACGGCCCGAAGCTCAACTGCTTCACCGAGCCGGATTATGGCGTGCCAGGCAACGCCGACACCATCGGCATTATCACCAGCGACAAGACCATATCCTCCAATCCGACTCTCGTAAGGAAGTTCGTGCAGGCCACCAAGAAGGGGTATGAATACGCCTACTCGCATCCCGATGATGCGGCCGCGATTCTCGTCAAAGAAGCCCCCGACGCGAATCTCAAGCTCGCTTTCGTCAAGAAGAGCATGAAGACCATCGTGGACGGCCAGTATTGGGGCGATCCGGCGAAGATCAAGGATGGCTCGTTCGTGTTCGGCACGAACGACACCAAGGGCGCGCAACAGTATTTCGATTTCCTCGCCAAAGAGGACGCCTACACCGATTCGCATGGCAAGACAGTACACACCGTGCCGGTGGCCAAGAACATCTCGACCGACGAATTCCTGAAGTGAGTCTGATGTCCGTCAAACGCAAGCTGATTCTCGATGTCGATACCGGCATCGACGACGCGCTGGCTCTGGCGTATGTCTCCACGTTCGACGACGTCGAGTTGCTGGGATCCATCGGCACCTATGGCAACGTGACAGCCGATACGGCCGTGCGGAACACGCGATATGTGCTGGATTGGCTGGGATTGCGGCATGTGCCGGTTCTCGCGGGCTCCACGCATCCATCATGGGCCGATTCCTTCATCGTGGACGCGGGATGCGCGCAATTCCATGGAACGGACGGCCTGGGTGGATTCGGGCCGGCAGCGGACCCGTCTACATCCGATTCGGCGGGAGCGTTCACGCTAACATCGCGTAGGCTGATTTCCGTAGGCGGCTACAACGTGCACGACCGCCATGCGAATCCTTCCACCGATTCGCTCACGCTTTCATTCACCGCATGCGACCGTACAGAAAGCACGCCTGCCTCGCCGGAAGGCGTACGATTCATCATCGACATGGTCCGCCGGTACGGCAGGGACGTCACAGTGGCGGCGACCGGACCGCTGAGCGACATCGACGCGGCGCTCACCGCAGCGCCGGATATCGCGGACGGATTACGGCTGGTGATGATGGGAGGGACGCTCACCCAAGAGGGAAACTGCTGGGATGCGACCGCCGAAACGAACATCATCCAGGATCCGGAAGCGGCGGATCGTGTGTTCCATTCCGGCGCGGACGTGACCATGGTAGGACTGGACGTCACACACCAGTGTCTGCTGGGAAGCGACGCGACCGCACAGTGGCGCCAGCAGGCTGCGCCGACCGGCGTACGGACGTTCCTTGCCGATATCGCCGATTTCTCGATCGCAGCGAATCTTCATGCGGATGCGCGTCTCTTCTCGGCAGGCATGCCATTGCATGATCCCCTTGCCGCGGCCGTCGCATTGGATCCAAGTTTGGTGGAATGCTTCGATCTGCCGATGAAGGTCGAGACGCAAACGGGCGATTTCCACGGCACACGCGGCCGCACCGTCGGCGATCCGGCCGGCCTCATCGACCCGGCCGTGCCCCGCGTACACGTCGCACTGACCGTCGATCATAACCGTTTCGTGGCCGACTTCACCCGTAGAATCGCCGGCATCCGGCGTTGATGTGTGTTGTTTTGGACGAAATCCGGTTTGATTTCGTCCAAAACAACACACATCAACGCCGCGGCACACGTGCCTGCTCCAATCGATATGCCAAAACCTGGGCGTTGTCCAAATCCCTGTAGAACATGCGCACCATATCTACACCGCGCCTACTTAGGCACTGCTGTCGATCGCGTTCATCATCGACGACCTGCCGAATGGTCCGCCCCGCAGTCATCAACGGATCCACGTACTTCTGAACCCCGTCGAACTCCCCCGCGATCAGGGTGCCGTCATCTCGTTCCCAGAGAAAATCCACCCGATGCACACGGCCTGGATGGCTCAGGCAGGGGAACTCGACCTGAACCCTATGCACAGGAAACCCCAATTCGTCCAAAACGGCACGGCACTCCGACTCACCACCGTTTTCAACCCTTCCATCACCTTGGGCAAGTACGGCACGAATGCGTTCCCTGTCCCGAAGCATGGGAATCGCATCCACATATTCCAACATCTGCTCCACGGTGGTTTTCCCCTGCCGCAAAGCGGAATCAATCGGCGCCATCGCATAGCGACGCGGCATCATCGCAGCGCAATCGACAAGCGTACGAAGGATAGAGGTCACGCGCGCACCATCCACAGCCACCGTTTCCGCATCATCCAACACATGGAACCTCACATACCTCTGATTCCTCGGACGGCTGTTTCTGCCAACCGCGACATGAATCGGATGCAACTGCCGGTACGAGCAATCCAAACCATGCATGACCGCCGCGCTCGCGCCGCAGAACGCCCATCGCTCATGCCATTGGGATAGCGAACGGAGAATGTGCCGAAGCCGCTCATGCGGGTCGAGCCGATCCCAATATTCCTTGCCTGCATACAGACCACGATGCACCCGGACAATGCTCCCCTGCTTGACTCGACGTACGACCACCTTGATGTCCGTATCCCAGAAAGGACGCATGCAACACCGATCCCGCTGCGCCTTCGCAATCAGGAGATTCAGAGAACAATGAGTTTCCTTTTCGCCCATCCGTGCAGTTTAGCGGATGTTGGGGAAAAAGGAAAATGTGTGCTTATTCGGACGAAAACCGGTCTGTTTTCGTCCGAATAAGCACACATTGACGGGAACAAATACCCCCTACTTCTTCACGCCACCGAAACGACGATCGCGGTGGATGTAGTGGTCGATGGAGCGCCACAGCACATCACGGCCGCAATCCGGGAACAGTTCCGGCACGAAGTCGAGTTCCGCGTAGGCGGCTTCCCACGGCAGGAAGTTGGACGTGCGCTGCTCGCCGGACGTGCGGATCACCAGATCGCAGTCGGGAATATCCGGGTTGTACAGGTGCTCAGCAATCATCTTCTCCGTCACGCGATCGCCAGAGATCTTGCCGTCACGAACCTCGCGTGCAATCGCTGCGCACGCGTCCGCGATTTCGGCGCGACCACCATAGTTCAGGCAGAACACCACGTCGATGGTCTTGTTGTTCTTGGTTTTCTCCTGCGCCACTTCCAGCTCGTCGATGACGGATTTCCACAGCTTCGGACGGCGGCCGGACCAGCGCACGCGCACGCCCCACTCGTTCATCTGATCGACACGACGGTGGATGATGTCACGCGAGAAGCCCATAAGGAAACGCACTTCCTGCGGCGAACGCTTCCAATTCTCCGTGGAGAACGTGTACAGAGACAGGTAACGCACGCCCGCTTCGATGGCGCCGGCGATGGTGTCGAACACCACCGGTTCGGCCGCCTGATGGCCGTCGGTGCGGATGAGTCCGCGCTGCTGGGCCCAACGGCCGTTGCCGTCCATGATCACGCCGACGTGGCGCGGAACCTTGTTCTTTGGAAAATCGGGAATGATCGACGGATCAGAAAACGGTGCCGCCGGAATGTCAAGGGATTTGTAATCCACGTTCTCAAAAGCCATACCCGCTAATCTAGCAAGCGCATGGAACGAATCGGCCGTTCCAAATAGTATTCGCCCCATTCTTCCACTATTTGGTGGGTTTCCCGTTGAATCGACGCGGCCGCCGGAACACCGTCCAGCTCCCCCCAATCGCCATCGACAAGCGCCGAAAGCCGGCAAATCGCATCCCACGACACCGCTTCCGATTCGGGGATGTGGTCGGCGGCGCACATCAGGCCGCCGGCGGGAATCGAAAAATACCAGGACAGCGTGGACGAAATCGGCTCGCCACACACCACGCAGACGCGCAGACGGGGTGTCCAACCAGCGATCGCCAGTGCGCGCAACACGTACGAATCGCCAATCGTGGACGGCTCGTGCGCATGTTTGGCAAGCGCGTTCAACGCGCCCAATACCAGCCGGTATTGTGCGACCGCAGGCTCCTTTTCCGTGGCGACCAGCTTGTCGGCGGTTTCGCAGATCACGTTCGCCGCCGTATACGCTTGAAAATCGGCGCAAATCGGCCCTGCATACGCGGCGATCGATTCGGCTTGGGACACGACGTCGAGCGAACGACCTTCCGCAATGAGCAGCGCCACGCGCATGAACGGTTCGAGTCGGCCTCCGAAACGCGATTTGGTACGGCGCACGCCTTTCGCGACGGCGCGTACTTTGCCATGGTCACGTGTGAGCAAGGTGAGTATGCGGTCGGCTTCGCCGAGTTTGGCGGTGCGCAGCACCACGCCTTCGTCTTGATACAGCGGCATCGCACCTCCTTTTCTTGCCATTCATCGCATCCTGTTATGCATACGCTCGCCGCACGTGCGCGTTCCGAAATACATTCGCCCCGTCAGTAGATGAACAGCCCCCAGAACGCGAACACCAGCAATACGCAGAACATGGCGGCCACGGTCAGCCAGAACATCACGCGTCCGAACCGCGTGGAAGCCAGCACCGGCTGCCGTCCGCTGACGATTTCGCCGATAGCACCCTTACGTGGCGGCCACTGCGCGATGCCTCGATGGGTTGCCTCTTCTATCAGCCGCATGAACACGCGGGACCATGCCCACACCACGGCGACGCACACGATCTGGATCACCGGCCAGCTCCAATACATCACGCCCGGATTCTCCACTGGGGCACTGCCCCATGCCAGTTTGACCACACCCATGATCACATCGCCAAGGCCGGCGCAGAACAGCACGAACGTGGCCATAGTGGCGATAGTCAACGTGACCAGCGAGTTTTTGAACCCTTGCGCAAGCCCCAGCCGATACCGTCGTCCGTGGGCACGCGCCCAGATCTTACGCATCAGCACGGCGAGCCACAGCACGCCTGCGGCAAGCAGCAGCACCAGCATGCTGGCATGCAACGCGACCAGGTAGATGGTCAGGCCGCGATTGGCTTTGAGGTCCAATGGCACTGCGATTGACTGGTACATTCTGGTGCCGGCCACGCGTTCGCTGGTCTGTTTGAGTCCGTGCGTGGTGCCGACGGCCCAGTCGACCACATCGTCCACGTACGCGTCGGCGAACGGGGTTCCGGAATTGGCTTCGTCGCCGAGCCTCAGCACATGGTTGGCGATGGGGTACGTGCGTATGGTGACGTCCCAGTTGCCGGCCTGGTGAGCCAGATCGACGATTTTCTCCGTGCCTTCCACCTGCGCGGTCATGACGTCTTTCGTGCCATATGCCACCAATGTCGGAATGGCATACGCTTTCGGCGTCAACGTGTCGATGTCGAGGTTGGTGAGTCCGAACAGGGACGCGTCGATATTGAATACGCGGCGGACGATCGACTGGTAGCCGTCATGCGCGCCGACGAGCGCGAAGTCCTGTGCGGCGAGGAAGCCCAGCGAATACCGCGGCTCGTAGACCATCGGACTGAGCAGCACCTGAAAAGCGACGTCCGGATCGCGCTGCAGCAGATACGATGAGATCCATGTGCTTTCGGAAGTGGCGTAGATGCCCACTTTGGAGGCGTCCACCGTATCCATTTTCCGCAGGAGGTTGATGACCTGGTCGTAGATGGCGGCGGAACCCGGGTAGTCGCGATTGGCGTCGTTGGTGGACCAGACCGGCTTGTCAAGCACCGCCGTCACGAATCCCGCCGAAGACAGGTCGGAGGCCATGTCGCCGAAGGAATTGTCGCAGGTGCCATAGCCGGCGCCGTGCATGAAAACCACACCGGGACGTCCGTTCCCAGCCCCTTTCGGTTTGCGGATCAGCACTTTGATGTTCTGTATCTCACCGGTGGAAGGCCGTTTCGCTTTGATGGTGACGTACCGTTTCGCCACCTCGTAATCGCCTTTTTTCGCCAGTTTTTCGCCGGATGGATTGGCGAAGGTCACGGCGGTGTTGGCGTCAAGCGTTTCGATGGTCTGCTCGGTCGGCTCGTAGTTCCATGTGGATGCCGTCAAATTGGCCACGGACACCAGAATGCCCAGCAGCATGATGAAAATAGGCAGGTTGACCATGAGTCGCCGCCCGCGCGTCCACGGTTGATGTTGCGGTTGCGGACGCGCGGGCGATGAAGCCGATTCTTGCCGTAATGACTGGCTGGCGGCTGATGATTGACGTTCCTGCTCTGACACGCCGCTCATTCTACCGGCCTTTGCTGAGAAGCCTGCGATTGCATGCTACCGACGGCACGCTGGAACATGGCTTTCAGCAGTTGCCGTTTTGCGTCACCGGCACGACCACCGGACCGGTGGCGGTGGCAGGCAACTGGCCGTCGGCCTCCATCTGCGCGGCGATCTCCTGCGCCTTGGCGAGCAGGGTTTCCACGATCTGGTCTTCCGGCACGGTCTGGATGACCTTGCCCTTGATGAAAATCTGCCCCTTGCCGTTGCCGGAGGCCACGCCCAAATCGGCTTCGCGAGCCTCGCCCGGACCGTTGACGATGCAGCCCATGACGGCCACGCGAATCGGCGCGGTCACGTCCTTCAACCCTTCGGTCACCGCGTTGGCCAGCTGAATCACGTCCACCTGGGAACGGCCGCAGGACGGGCAGGAGACGATGTCGAACTTACGCGGGCGCAATCCCATGTATTCCAGCAGCTTGCAGCCCACCTTCACTTCCTCCACGGGAGGCGCGGACAGTGAAACGCGGATCGTATCGCCGATGCCTTCGGCCAGCAGCGCGCCGAATGCCAGGCAGCTTTTGATTGTGCCCTGCCAGGTCGGGCCGGCTTCGGTGACGCCCAAATGCAGCGGCCAATCGCCCTTGGAAGCCAACAGACGGTACGTCTGCACCATGGTGACCACATCATGGTGCTTGACGGAAATCTTGAAATCGTGGAAGCCGGCGTCTTCGAACATGCGCGCTTCCTTCATCGCGGACGCCACCAGCGCCTCCGGTGTCGGGCCGCCGTATTTGGCGTACAGCTCCTTATCGAGCGAACCGGCGTTCACGCCGATGCGCAGGGAAATGCCCGCATCCGTGGCGGCCTTGCAGATCGAAGGGCCGACCTCGTCGAATTTGCGAATGTTGCCGGGGTTCACGCGCACGGCCGCGCAGCCGGCGTCGATGGCCTGGAACACGTACTTGCTTTGGAAGTGGATGTCCGCAATCACCGGAATCGGCGATTTTTTGACGATTTCCGGCAATGCGTCGGCATCATCCTGGCTTGGCACGGCCACGCGCACGATGTCGCAGCCGGCCGCGGTCAGTTCCGCGATCTGCTGCAGGGTGGCCGGTACGTCAGCCGTCAGCGTATTGGTCATGGATTGCACTGAAATCGGCGCTCCCCCGCCGACCGGCACCGGGCCGACCATGATGCGGTGGGACTTGCGGCGCGGATGCAGCGGGCTTTCGCTGATGGCCGCGTCACCGGTTTTGCGGAACGGTTTTTCGATTTCTGGCATACGTGATCCTTGCATGTGCGAGGCGCGCTATGCGTCCCGCGATGGTTCTTACGGCTTGTGCTCTTTACTTGTTTATCAGCTTGTCGGCGCGGGCGCGAGCCTCCTGCTCGAGTCGGCTCATTTCCTCCACGGAAGCGAACAGCGGGTTGCCGCGCAGTTCGGCGTCCATCTCGTCAAGCACTTCGCGCACGGTGTCGACGATGCCGAGGTATGGCAGACGGTGTTCGAGGAACGCGTGGACGGCCTGCTCGTTGGCCGCGTTGAGCACGGCCGTATGCTTTTCGGACGATTCGAGGCAGTGCCGGGCCAGGTTCACCGCGGGGAACGCCTCGTTGTCGAGCGGCTCGAACGTCCACGTAGCCGCCTTCGTCCAATCGCATGCGGCGGCGACGTTTCCGAGACGTTCCGGCGCGGACAGGCCGAGGGCGATCGGCAGGCGCATGTCCGGCGGCGAAGCCTGCGCGATGGTGGCGCCGTCGCGGAATTCCACCATGGAATGCACGATGGATTGCGGGTGCACGGTCACGTCGATGCGGCTCGGTGGCACGTCGAACAGTCGGCTTGCTTCGATGACTTCAAGGCCTTTGTTCATCAGCGTGGACGAGTTGATGGTCACGACCGGCCCCATGTTCCATGTGGGGTGGTTCAAGGCCTGTTCCGGCGTGATGTCGGTCATTTGGTCGCGCTTCCAGCCGCGGAACGGACCGCCGGAAGCGGTGACGACGAGCTTGGACACTTCGCCGTGCGTGCCGGAACGCAACGACTGCCAGATGGCGGAATGTTCGGAATCGACCGGATTGATCTGCTTGTCGCGTACCTGCGCGCTAAACAGCAGGTGTCCGCCGGCCACCACGGATTCCTTGTTGGCCAATGCCAGCTGGGAGCCTGCCTGCAGTGCCGCGATGGACGGTTCGAGGCCGATGGAGCCGGTGATGCCGTTAAGCACCACGTCGGCGCCGGAGCCTGCCATGGCGATCACCGCGTCAGGGCCGGCTGTGATGTTGACGTTGCCTGCGCCGGCCTGTTCCAACGCCTCACGTAGCGCGGGGACGGCTTCCTTGTAGAAGATCGCGACGGTTGGCACATGGAATTTCGCCGCCTGCTGCGCAAGCAGTTCGACATGTGCTCCGCCCGCGGCGAGACCCGTCACGGTGAAGCGGTCGAGATGACGTGAGATGACGTCAAGGCCTTGGGTGCCGATGGACCCGGTGGAGCCCAGAATTACTACGGTTGATGGTTGCATGGGTTATGCGCTGCTCTCCGTATGATCTGCCGATGTTCCGGCATTGGTTGGGACTATGTAAGTTGGGACTGTGTAGTCGAGGCTGTGTAGTTGGGATTGTGTAAACGCGAGAACAGGCTGACGATTCCGCCAGCCTGTTTCTTACCGTTGGTTCACTCGAAGGACGGGAACGACAGATCCGGAATATCGAGATTGTCGTCGTTGCCCGACGCAGGGAAAATCGACCTGAAGGCCGGGCTTGGTTCCGGCTTTTTGTCCTCCTGCTGCTTGTCCGCATCGGGTTCGGCGGACGGTTCAGCTGCCGGGGCAACTGCCGGTTCTGCGGCAGGTTCAGCCGGAGCGGACGGTTCAGGCGTGAAGGATGGCGGCACCGAGGCTGCGAGGGAGCTCAGGCTCGTCGAACCGGTGGTGACCTGAGGCAAGTCGGACGCGGACAGGCTCGGAACCTGCGGCGTGAACGTGTTTTCCGTCTGGTTCGTCTCATTGATGGTGTGGGCCAGATGCGCCAACGCGGCCAAAGACGGATCCTGCTGCGGCTCGGGTTCAACCGGAGCCGGCGGGAATGCCGGAGCGGCTGGAGCCTGCGAATCGGTCGTGGTCGGAGCCGGAGTCTTTGGCGCGGCATCTTCCATCGCATCATCGGCAAGCGGATCGAACGCCTGGGTCTCTTCAACGGCGCTCGGCGCGGAAGAAGCGGAATCGGTCTGCGGCTGGAACACCGGAGGAACCACCGGAGCCGCAGGCGGAGTGTTCGTCGGCGTGGCAGGCACGCTCACCGGGGAGGTGACCGCGGACGTGAAGATCTCATGCTCGGCCTTGTTCAGCGCGTCGAAGGAATCCTCTTCGCCCGGCGTGACGGTTGGCACAGTAGGAGGAACCGGAGCAGCCGGAACCGTGGCGGAAGGAGCTGCGAACAGCGGTGCGATCATCTGGGTTTCGCCAGCTGCGGAATCACTGGAAGCCGGGGCAACGGACGGTGCGGCCGCGGCCATCGCCTCTTCGGAGGGTTCACCGACGAAATCCGCGACGCGCGCATACGATTCGAGTCGGGTCAGCAACTGCGCGCAGGCGGCCAGATAGTAATCCACCTGACGTTCGTCGTATCCCCTCTTGCCTTTGCGCTGAGTGAAGATCACGTTGCTCAAGGTCTGGGAATTCGTGTCGGCGATCGCCTTGGCGTCCGCTTCACTGACTTCCTCGACACCCAGCTCGCCGGCGGCTTTCGTCAGGCACTTGTCGATCACGCTGTCGACCTGCTTGCGGTCGTAGCTCGGATTTTTGCCCTCGCCCGGCTTGAACCGTTGGCCATGCTCGCGTTCGGCATGCGCGTCGAGCTTCTTGAACAGGTCCTCGGTCTGCGCCTTCCATGCCACACGGCCATGCTGGGAGATTTGCCACGTGGTCTGCTTGTCGACCACGGCACGTTCCAGACGGGCAAGCGCGGCATCCACTTGGGCGATCACATAGCCGCCCTTGACCAGTTCGAAGGAGACGTTCTGAATATCATGCTGGGTGAGTTGCGCGCCCTCACCTTCATACAGCATGTGCGCACGTTCAAGGAAAGCATCCACCTGTTCCGCATCGTAGCCCCACTTTCGCTTCGCGGCATGAGCGATTCCCGATGCGTTCTTCTCGGTTTCAGGTTCCTGTGCCATTGGCGTTCGACCTCCTGCTACACGTATTAACGTCACTACTTTACGTGATTGATTCGACGCAGACGCCGCAAAAGATGAAAATTCAGTGAATCGACACGTGCGGCTCATGGCCCACACGGCGGTTTCGTACCGATCAAGCGGCATCATATCCGCCATGCCGACACACGAGTGCGGCTCATCGCGCGGATACGGTACAGTAGTTCGTTGCGGGCGATTAGCTCAGTTGGTTAGAGCGCCACCTTTACACGGTGGATGTCGGGGGTTCGAATCCCTCATCGCCCACTTTTCGCAACGCCGTGAAAAATCAAGGAATCGCATATCATCCCGCGTAATATCAACGCGCGCACCCGTGTTTTGCCCACATTCTGTCCACGTTTTGTTTGTGTTTTGCCGGAAAGTCCACGTAATAGCGAAATCCCCCAAACCCAATGGGCCCGGGGGATTTTCGTATACGCGAGAAAATCGCGAAAAGTCTTGGTTTACTTGCCCTTGCCGAACGCGCGCAGGTGAATACCGTTCCAATCGGAGCTGACGGTCAGCGGAGTGGCGGCATTCATGCCGGCGGTCTTGGCCGCGGACTGCACGGTGCTGGAGCTTGCGGCACCCGGACGTCCCGGCTTCGGGGTGAGCACCCACAGCGGGCCGTCATCGCCGAGAACCGCATAGGCGTCGACAATGGTGTCGGCTAGTTCGTCCTCGTCATCGCCATCACGCCACCAGATGATCACACCATCGACTGCGGAGTCATAATCCTCGTCGACCAGCTCCTCACCGGTCAGTTCCTCGATCTTGGCGCGGATCGAGTCATCCACATCATCGTCCCACAGCCATTCCTGTACCAGGTCGCCGGCGTGGAAACCGAATTCTTCAGCGTTATCAGATGCCGTTTGATTCACGTTCGTCAATATACCAACACTGCTCGAACATATACGTTACGAACGCCGGAATCGCCCACTTTTCGAGATGAAACGGCGATTTCCGCCTGTATCACGCCTATCTCCTTCCGCCGCACGCTCATTGCTTGACGGTGCATTGCGGCAGTGAACCGCCTTTACCATCGCGGATGGCGCCCAGCGCGTCGTACGCCTCGTCCAACGTGCCCACCTTCACCACGTGGAGGCCCTGTGGCACGTGCCCAACCACGTCGGAGCAGTTGGATTCCGGGGCAAGGAACCACGTGGCCCCGTCATGCTTCGCGCCGATCATCTTCAACCGGATGCCGCCGATCGCGCCAACCTTGCCTTTGGCGTTCATCGTGCCGGTACCCGCGATGGTCTTCCCGCCGGAAAGCTGCTCTCCGGTCACCTTGTCGATCAGACCGAGCGTGTACATCATGCCCGCGGACGGGCCGCCGATGTCGTCGACGTGCATGGACACCTTCATACCGGACACGTCATAACCGTGCGCCTTGAGGAACCGCTTCGCGGCCGTGGCCGCGGCGCTCTGCGATGAGGACATCTCCTTGTTGCTTTCCTTCGCATAGTCCTTGGCGCTTTGTCCGACGGGGAACACGGCCTCCTGCGGAATCACCGTGGCCTTCGGATTGGCCCATGCCAGCAACGCCTGCGCGTTGGTCACAGGATATCCGGGAACGCCTGAGGCGTTGACGGTGACGAGCAGTAGTTTGCCGGAGTCCTTATGCGTCTTCACGCCGGACACGTCGATGACCTGCTTGCCTTCGACTTTTCCGAGCACGTCCTGGGTCGGTCCCGGCTCCTGCACCACGTACGCGCTGGGCGCAATAAGCACCAGCACGCAGAGCACGGCCACGATCGGTCCGGCGAGATATCGCCAAGGGCGAACATCGAACCACCGTCCGACCTGACGCCAACGTCGTCTGATACGTGGCAGAAGGCCTTGAGACGACCCGTTACGTGTGCTTTTGGCGTGAACTCGCTGTGTTTCCTGCATATCGGCCATGCCTCCCATACTATGGAAGGCAACGAACTTAACAATCGCGTGGAACAAAGGCAGGAAACGGTATGGATGAGAATGCGATCCGCCAGTGGCTTATCGATTGCTTCGGACCGATTCAGGGCGAGATGGCATGGAACCAGCTTTCCAACATGCCGGAAGCCGTACGCGACCAGCTGATGAGTCAGGATCCGAGCACGCTGCCCAAGCCCGAAGAGGTCAAGTCCATGATGCAGGCGTTCACCGCCGGCGGACTCAACACCATGGGAGATATGCAGCAGGCCGTGGAACAGGGGCCGATCAACATCAAACTGGCGAAATCGCTCGCGTTGCAGCAGGCGAATGGTGCCGGATCGGACAGCAGCGTGAACGCCGAAACCGGCGAAATCGCAAGACGTGCCATCAGCGAGGCGAACCTGTGGCTTGATACCGCTTGCGAGTTCAACCCGGCGCAAGGCGAGACGCAGCTGCTCACCCGCGCCGGCTGGGTGGAGGACACAATCGACGCGTGGGCGCAGTTCGCCTCCCCCGTGGCCGAATCGATGAACGACGCTCTGGCTTCGATTCTGTCGCAGCGTTTCGGCGACGGCGAAATACAGACCGAGATTTCCGGGGTTTTCGCAGGCCCCATCGAAATTCCGATTCCGGACGAGATGAAGAATCCGGCGAAGCTGATGCGATTCGTCGGCAACACGTCGTTCGCCATGCAGTTGGGGCGTGCCGCCGGCGACCTGTCCCATGAGGTGCGCGGCAGCTTCGATCAGGGCATCGCGCTGCTGAAGAATCCCGCCGGCGGACTGATCGTGCAGAACGTGACCGAATACGCGAAGTCGCTGGATATCGACGTGAACGAAGTGATGGGCTATCTTGCGCTGCAGGAGCTTGCGCATGCCAGGCTGTTCGCCTCCGTGCCGTGGCTGATGCCCCGCTTCGAGGCGCTGCTGGGCAAATACGCGCGTGGCATCACCATCGACATGGATGCCATGGAGGAGCAGATCCGTGAGGCGGAGTCCATCGATCCGGATTCCATGGCCAGCGCGGTGAACATCACCAAGGTGGCGTTCCCGGACACTCCGGAGCAGAAGCAGGCCATGAAGGCGTTGGAGAATCTGCTTGCCTTGGTGGAGGGCTGGGTGGATGCCGTCGTGTGGCGTGCGGGCATGGCGCATATTCCGCATATCGAACAGCTTCGTGAGATGTTGCGCCGCGAACGCGCCATCGGAGGCCCTGCGGAACGCACGTTCGAAAGCCTGATGGGCATGCAATTGCGCCCCAAGCGCATGCGTGAGGCGGCCGCGCTGTGGGAAAGCATCGGCGCGCAGGAAGGCCCCGAGGCGCGCGACGCGAAATGGTCGCATCCGGATCTGCTGCCGCAACTGCCGGACGAGCAGTCCGAGGATAGCTCCAACGAAGAGAACGGCGCCGCATCCGCCACTACCGGTACGGAACAGACCACGGCGCAACAGGATATTCCGGACAGCATCGATTGGGATGCCGAACTGTCCAAGCTGCTCGACGAGGAAGAGCACAAGGGCGATGACGCCGACAGCACGAACGACGCCGACGGCACAGATGACGCCGGCGATACGAACGCTTCCGGCGACCCGCAGTCACCGGAAGAAGCGTGATTTCCTGCGCCCGCGATCGGACCCATCGTCCTCGCGGGCGCGCGCATAGGACACGTCGAGCGTGTCTTCGGCACGCGTGACCGCCACGTACATCAATCGCCGTTCCTCTTCCAGAAGGTCGCCTTCGGGCGGTGAACCGTATGGAATCAGCCCTTCGGAGCACCCGATCAGGAACACGTGTTTGAATTCCAGGCCCTTGGAGGCATGGATGGTGGAGATGGTCACGCCTTTAACGTCGCCGCCTGCGCCAAGTGCTTCCAACATGGCCAAGCGGGTCTGAGCGTCATCCGCGAGCGCGGAGTTCCGCCATCCGCTGTCTCGTTTGACGCGGTAGCGCAGGTGTTGTTCGTCCAGTGCCCGGCAGAGGATTTTCTGCTGCGCGTTGACTCGGGTGAGGATGGCGCAGTCGCCCGGAGATGCTCCCTCGTCCACGAGTCTGCGGATGCGTGCAGCCACGCCCCGGGCTTCTTCGAGATCGCTGTTGTAGACGGTTTGCGCGACTCGGCGGCCTTGGTCTCGCTTGGAGTTGAGTTTGAGATAGTCGGCGCGTTGCGGTGAGGCTTCGAGCACGCGGTTGGCGTAGTTGACGATCTGCGGGGTGGAACGGTAGTCGTTGTTGAGTCTGACGTCGGCGGTGAGGGGTCCGAATTCGGAGGCGAAGTTGAGCAGGTTGTAGCTGCTGGCTCCGGCGAACGAGTAGATGGTCTGTGCCGGGTCGCCGACCACGCAGATGTTGCGGTTGTCACCGAGCCATCGGGTGAGCAGCCGATGCTGCAGGGGCGAGACGTCTTGGTATTCGTCGACGGTGAGCCATGTGATGCCGGAGCGGATGTTGGCCGCCACGTCTTCGTCGCTTTCGATGAGGTGGCAGGTGATGAGCAGGATGTCGTCGAAGTCGATTTCGTTGCGATTGGTTTTTTCGGTTTCGTATGCTCTGTAGATGTCCACGAATTGGCTTGGTTCCAGTCCTGCCGGCGGCTGGTGGTGGATGGCCGCGCAGACGCGTTCATAGTCTTCCGGCGCGATGAGCGAGATTTTGCACCAGTTGATTTCGGCTTGCAGGTTGCGCACGGTGTCGTCGTCCACCTGCTGGGTGGTGACTCGGCGTAGGGAATGTTCCACGATTTCGCGCGGATTGCGTGAGATGAACGGCATGGGCCCTTCGCATACGTCTGGCCAGATCCGACGGAGTTGGTGTAGTGCCGCGGAGTGGAAGGTGGCGGCTTTGACGTCGGATGCGACGTCGAGTTGGGATAGTCTGTTGCGCATTTCCGCGGCCGCTTTGACGGAGAAGGTCACGGCGAGCGTGGCGCGCGGATCCCATGCCTTGGTGGCGCATGCGTAGGCGATTCTTCGGGTGACGGTCCGCGTTTTGCCGGCACCTGCGCCGGCGATGATACGGACGGGTCCGCGCACGGCGGTCGCCGCCATGCGCTGCGCATCGTCCAGTCCGTCGAGAATCGCTTCCGCTGTTGCATCCATATGCTCCATTGTGGCAGATTGCGTGACGAGACGGACGTCATCGGCGCGATTAACCGTGAATTCGTGGCAAGTCGCGCCCTTATTAGCCTTCAGTGTGTATTAAGGTTGGAATTGTGACCGAACGAAGCAGATTTATGATGGCCGCCTTGGCGAGCGCGGCGATGCCGAACGCCACCATCGCTGGCACGCGTGACAGCGAGCAGGTCAACGCCACCGACAAGGGGTATGGCATTGATCATGCCGTGGTGCAGGACGCCGCGGGCAAGTTGTATGACACGTTCGCTTCGAACACGCCGAAGGGACGCAAACGTCTCGTTGGTCGCGTGCGTGCCGCGCAGACGTTGATGGGCAACCGCGAGTTGGGCGGATTGGGGTTCGACGTCGATCGCGTTCTGGCGTTCTCCAACGGCGAACAGGAGAGGTCCGTCACAGGAGACGTTTCCGTGATGGTCGCCACGCATCATGATGGTCAGGCGCGTCCGCTGACGCTGCTGACGTTGGACGACTGTGCCAGCGTGGGCACCGCGTTGGGCGCGATACACCGTCTTCGTCCGGATTTTCTGCAGGAGGCCGGCTATCCGGTGTTCTCCACGGGGCAGATTCGCGCGCAGCTGACCGCATGGATCAAGCGTTTGCGTCAGGCTGGCCATGTGCCGCAGGAGATCACGACGAGCTGGTCCGACGTTCTTGAAACGGACGGCCTGTGGTCGTTCGCCACTTGTCCGGTGCATGGTGGCCTGTCCGACGGCGATGTGCTGTTCTCGGGCTCGTCGATCACCGCCATCACGAACTGGCAGGATATGCAGGTCAATGATCCGGCACGTGATTTGGCGTGGATTTTCTCCAAACTTGACGAAAACCACCGTAATGCGTTGCTCAGCGCGTATGGACGCATGCTGGGCAATCGTTTGGACGATCTGATCATGCTGCGCGCCAACCTGTGGCTGCAGATGGAACAGGTGGGCGATTTCATCAGCGCGTTGAATCAGGCCGATAGCGTCAAGATCATGCAGTTCAAGGCGCAGGTGGAGCGTTTGGCTCACCAGTTGGGTATGCTCACCGCGAAGAACCATAGGCCGAGCGAGACGCGTCAGGACGAGCAGAAGGCCGGCAACCGTCCGCCGAGCACCATCACCGTGGGCACGTTGCTGGACGAATCGGAACGTCGCAGGCAGGCGGCGGCGCAGCAGAATAACGATGCCGACGCGACCGGCGAACGTCATATCGACGCGACCGATATGGATGATGACAGGACCGGCGATTTCGATGTTACCGGCTCCCAGCCCGTCCGTAAGACGAAGCAGATCGTCGATGACGCCACGGAAGCGTTCGATGTGACTGCCGCCGAACATATCGCCTCCGCCGGCATGGTTTCCGGCAATGCCGATTCGGACGATACGAGCGAACGTGAGGAATCCCCCGTCAGCACGTTCGTTCCGGAGCAGTCCGCGAGGGAGCGTCACGAGTCGTTGCCGTCCAGTTCGACCATTGTGATCAGCACGTTGCAGACCGCCGATGGCAGCGACGACACGAACGAGGAGGAAATTCCTCAAGCCCATAGCGAAGCGGCGACCATGCTCATTCCGCTGCTCGAACGCGATGAGGCCACTATGCAGAAGGCCAAAGCGGAGGTCGACCGGCTGCAGGCCGAGGACGCCACCGATGAGAAACCGCGCGTAGAATAAGCGCATACATTGCAAACGAATTTGCACACGAACACCCTTACAAGGAGCATCATGGATATCGAACTGGGCATTCAGAACGTGGCGCGCACCGTCACCTTCAGCACCGAGCAGAGCGCCGACGAGGTGAACAACGTCATCGCCGAGGCCGTGGAGAATGGCAAGACCATCAACCTGACCGACGACAAGGGCCGTCGCATCGTGGTGCCGGCCGGTTCTCTCGGCTATGCCATCATCGGTTCCGAAACCAAGCACGCCGTCGGCTTCGGCAATCTCTGATCGCCACCAACAAACGCGTTGGACACGTTCCATATGAAAAAGGCGTCGGACCATATCAGGTTCGACGCCTTTTTCATATTCGATTCATGTATCCGGTTCACGCTTGGAAATTCCATATCCGGATTTCATGCGGCATGTGAGCTGCCGACGCGACCGATCAAATCCACACCCCGATGCAGGATTTCGCGTACGGTGTCGTCGTCGGTAAGGTTCTCGCCCAGACCGTTCGGCTTGCCTTTGCCATGCCAGTCCGAGCCGCCGGTCACCAGCAGATCGTGCCGTGCGGCAATCGTCAGCAATCGTTCGCGCTGTTCCGGAGGATTGCCGCGATGCCATATTTCCAAGCCGTCCAAGCCGTCGGCGATCATCGCGTCAAGCTGCTCGTCGGACAGCAGCCGGCGGTTGCGTTGCGGATCGCCCGCATGCGCGGCGACCACCACACCGCCCGCCCCCTTGACGGCGGCGATGACCTCGTGCGTCGACGGCGACGGCGTGGGAATGTAATACTTGGATTTGGCGCTCACCGCGTCGGCGAACGCGTCGGAACGCGTCTCGTACACGCCCGCCGCGACCAGCGCGTCGGCGATGTGCGGACGGCCGATTGTGGTGCGCTCCCCTTCCTTCACTTGGGCGAGCACATCGTCCCACGTAATCGGAAAATCCTGCGACAGCCGCTCAACCATGCGTTTCGTACGCCGCAATCGCGCCGCACGCGTGTTGGCGAACATGCTGGAAATATGCTCGTTGGACGGATCGTATTGGAAGGCGAGCATGTGCACGGACACATCTTCGTCGACGGCGGTGATTTCCGTGCCCAGCAGCAACGGCAAACCGATTTCCTCCGAGGCTTCCGTCGCCTCGCCCCAGCCGGCGGTGGTGTCATGGTCGGCAATCGCCACACCATGCAAGCCAAGCTTCCTTGCCTGCTCCACCAGCGTGCGCGGCGTCTCCGTACCGTCGGAAAAGACGGTATGGCAATGAATATCCCAACCTTGTGCGGGTGGTTCCGCGTAACTCACGTGACTCATATGACTATCGTAAGCTCGAATCCGCGGTTTTTCGCGTAGACTGAGACATGACAACGTTTGTATTTTGATTTTCCAAGGATTGACGATGAGCGATTTTGAAGGCCAGGCCGCTGTGGACGCAGCCGATGACGAAACGAGCGTCGGCACAGCCGTCGCCATGGACGACGACTACACGAAGCCGCGCGGGTGGCGTCACGGCGCAACGTGGACGTATCTGATCATGCTGCTCGCTTCGGCGGTGGCATTGCTCGTATCGTTCATTCTGTCGGCGGACACGCTGAAAATGGCACGCAATCCCGGGCAGAAGCTCAACTGCGATGTGAACGCCGTGCTGTCCTGTTCCACGGTGGCCGAATCCTGGCAGGCGGAAATCGTGAAGTTCGCCGGATTGAGCTTTCCGAACGCGTTCTTCGGCATTGCCGCCGAATCGGTGTTCGTGACGATCGCGGTGATCGGACTGGCCAAGGTGGCCGTGCCGCGTTGGTTCGCGCTGTGCACATGGCTTGGAGGCCTTGCCGCGTTGGCGTACTCGTATTGGCTGACCACGCAGTCGCTGTTCGTCATCAACGCGATGTGCCCGTGGTGCCTGGTGCTGATGTTCTCCACCACCGTGCAGTTCATGGCGTTGTCGCATGCCACGGTGGCCGTGCAGGACATGCCGTCCGGCCATGCTGGATTGCGCAAGTATTACCGGCTGAATTTCGATCTGATGGTCGATGTGGTGTGGATTGTGGCGTTGATTGTGGTCATTCTCGTCAAGGACGGCCCGATGCTGTTCGCCTGATACGGTTTGCATCGAGCCTTTTACGATGAAGGCCGACCCTGCGGGGCCGGCCTTTTGCCTATCCGCTTTTCGTTTGCTGCCGCAGCGGTTACAGCAGTTCGATTTTGCCCACGATGGTGGCGCTGCCGGTAAGCTTCACGTCTTCGTCGGTCACGTCGACGCGCAAGGTGCCGCCACGTACGGTGATGGTCCAATGGTCGATGCCGGTTTTGGCGCGCAACGTGATGGCGGTGGCGCATAGGCCCGTGCCGCACGACAGGGTTTCGCCGCAACCGCGTTCGTTGACGCGCATGGTGGCCTCGCCCGCATCGTCGCCTTCGCTTTGCTCGTCGATGCGCACGAACTCCACGTTCTGGTCCGACGGAATCTCGGGCGCGACGACCGGCTTGGTGACCAGATCAAGGTCTTCGACGTTCGGCAGGCTGGCGAATGCGTCCTCAAGAACGGCCACGACGTGCGGATTGCCCATGTCCACGAACGTGCCACGTGCGGAACCGGACGTGCCCGGAATGGTCACTTCGTAACCGTCGACGTCGCCACGCTTCCATGCGCCCATCTCCACCTGGAACACGTCCTTGCCGAGGCCCGGCACATCGCCGAGCGAAGTCAGGACCTTCACGCCGGCGCGGGTGCCGAGATGGAATGGCTTGCCGCCCGGCTGGTCGGCGATGCCCTGCCGCTGCGCGAACAAGGTGATCGCACGTGTGCCGTTGCCGCACATCTCGGCCAGCGAGCCGTCCGCGTTGCGGTAGTCCATGAACCAGTCCGCATCGCCCGCCGCGCAATCGGCGATCTGCCTTTCGTTCACATCGGACACCGCCTGCGGATGCGCCAGACGGATCAGGCCGTCGCCGCCGATGCCGAAATGGCGGTCGCACAGGAATCGCACTTCATCGGCGGTCGGCTCGTGCGTACCGTCTTCGTCGAGATACACCACGAAATCGTTGCCGGTGGCGTACGCTTTGTAAACAATGCTTGGAATGCTCATACCAGTTCACTCTACACGCGGTAGGCTATTGAAAGCGTTTGGCGTATGCGCCTGCGGGCGTATGCGCGATGGCAAAGGAGGACGTATGGCTTCAACGGCACCTATCGGCGTTTTCGATTCCGGTTTGGGGGGCATTTCCGTGGCGCGTGAGATCCGCCGCGACATGCCGAACGAGCATGTGCTGTATTTCGGCGACTCCGCGAACGCTCCATACGGCACGAAATCGCCCGAACAGGTGCGCGAACTGTCCGACGTCATTGTGAAACGATTCGTGGAACAAGGCGTGAAAGCGGTCGTGATCGCCTGCAATACCGCCACTTCCGCCGCAGCCAACGAACTGCGCGACACATACGACATTCCGATCATCGGCATGGAGCCGGCATTGAAGGTGGCTTGCGACCGTGGTCACGGCAAGCGTCAGCGCGTCATCGTGGCCGCCACTCCCCTGACGTTGCGTGAACGCAAGTTCGCCGTGCTGATGGACCGGTTCAAGGCCGATCATACGATTTTTCCGGAGCCCTGCCCCGGTCTGGTGGAGATCGTGGAGCATGGGCAGCTTGACGACCATGATGTGGTGATGCGCACGCTGCACCAGTATTTCGACCAATACGATCTGTCCACGATCGACTCCGTTGTGCTCGGCTGCACGCATTTCGTGTTCTACCGCGATTATTTCCGCGAACTGCTGCCTGATACGGCGGCGATCATCGACGGCAATGAAGGCACCGTGCGTCACCTTGGCGTGGTGCTCGAATCGTTGGGCAAGCTCGCTCCGGAAGACGCGGAAGGCGGCATCGATCTGGCCAATTCCGACACTTCCGCACGAATCGCGCAGTTGGCGCAGTCGCTGCTTGATCGCTGAGCGCGAATGTCCCGACAGACCGCGTAAAGTCGAATGAAACCCGGCAAAAGGGACGGACTTGCGAAAGGACGGGCGCATATGGCCAACAGGACAGCGATGATCGACGTCGGCGGCGGTTTCCGCGCGATTTACGGCGCGGGCGTGATGGACCGCATGCTGGAGGACGGCATACATGTCGACCATTGCTATGGTGTTTCCGCCGGCAGCGCCAATATGGTTTCCTACATTTTCCGGACAGCACGGGCGAAACCACACGTTCTACACGCAGTACGCGTTCCGTAAGGAATACGCGAGCTTCGACAGCTATGTGAAGAACCACAATTACGCGAACCTCGATTATGTGTACAGCACGCTGAGCAACCACGATGGCGAGAATCCGGTGGATTACGAGGCGTTTGCGGCGAATCCGACCGAATTCACCGTGGTGGCCTGCAATGCGGACGACGGCTCCACGAAGTATTTCGACAAGTCGGACGTCGGCTACGACAATTACGACATCATGAAGGCGTCGTCGGCGGTGCCGGTGGCGTGCGAACCGTATGTGATCGACGGCGTCCCGTATTACGACGGGGGCATCGTTGATCCGATTCCGGTGCAGAAGGCCATCGATGACGGCTATGACCGCATCGTGGTGATTCTCACCCGTCCGAAAGACACCGTACGCGAACAGAAGAAGGATATCGGCCCGGCCACGATTCTGAAGCGCACGCACCCGGAGGCCGCGGAAAAGCTGATGAACCGTTATCAGACGTACAACGACGAGGTGGCGTTGGCCAAGGAATACGAGAAGGATGGCCGTGTGCTCATCCTCGCGCCGGAAAGCATGTACGGCTTGAACACGCTGAGCAAATCGTTCGAAGGTCTGGAACGCATGTACCGCGCCGGCTATGCGGCGGCGGCCGCGATTCCAGCGTTCCTGGAAAGCTGAAATCCGTTCTTCCGCAGCGCTGTCATGCGTTTCCAACGGTTCTAACGGCAACCGCATGACAGCAATCGCATAATGCAATCATATGGCAGCGGTTATGTACGTTACGGCATCGCAACACGCGTAACCGGGCGGCGGCTATGCTGGAACGCATGGAAAAGCAGAATCGTATTTTTTCCGGCTTTGATGCCGATGCCATCGATCGCACCACCGCCGCAGATCTGGCCGAAGTCGGTTCCGACAAGTGGACCCGCTACCCCGGCTGTATCGGCGCGTTCATCGCGGAAATGGACTACGGCCTGGCGCCGTGCATCCAGCAGGCCATCGACAGCGCCTGCGACCATTGCAAACTCGGTTACATTCCCGAACCGTGGAAGCGCCGCGTGGCCGAGGCGTGCGCCGGCTGGCAGAAAAGCCACTACGGCTGGGACGTGGATCCGGACATCATCCGCGTGGTGCCGGACGTGTTGGAAGCGTACGAGATCTTCCTGCGCGAGCTGGTCGGCGCCGGCAATGCCGTGGTCGTGCCGACGCCCGCGTACATGCCGTTCCTGAGCGTGCCGAAGCTGTACGACGTCGACGTGATCGAAATCGAAATGCTTCAGGGAACCGACGAAACGACCGGCGAGCGCGAATGGCTGTTCGATTTCGACGCCATCGAACGCGCGTTCGCGGCTGGCTGCCATGCGTTCGTGCTGTGCAATCCGCACAATCCGATCGGCAAGGTGCTTACGTTGGCCGAGGAGCAGCGGCTGTGCGAGCTGGCGGAACGGTACGACGTGCGTATTTTCAATGATGAGATTCACGCGCCGTTCGTGTTCGAGGGGCGTCATATTCCGTATCCGACCATCAGCGAGGCGGCCGCGCGGCAGTCTACGACCGCCACCAGCGCGTCGAAGTCGTTCAACATTCCGGGTACGAAGTGCGCGCAGGTGCTGCTGACGAATCCGGCGGACCGTGAGATGTGGGCGGAACGTGCGGAGTGGAGCGAGCATCAGACCGCCACGATCGGTGCGATCGCCACCACCACCGCCTACAACGAGGGCGATCCGTGGTTCCAGGACGCGCTTTCCTACGTGCGACGCAATCTTGGGTTGTTCGACAAGCAGATGCGCACGCGGTTCTCGGGCGTTGGCTATATTCGCCCGCGCGGCACGTATATCGCATGGCTGGATTTCGGCCCGCTCGGCATTGACGATCCGGCCGCGTATTTCCTTGAGAAGGCGAAGGTGGCGCTGACCGACGGCCGTTCGTGCGGCCGCGCGGGAGCCGGCTGCGCGCGCGTGAACATGGCGATGCCGTATCCGCTGCTGGTGGATTGCCTCAACCGCATGCATGACGCGTTGCAGGCGGACGGTTTGCTTTAAAGTTTTCCGTCTTTCGTGTGTGACCGACGCTATGGTCGGCCACACACGCCATATTGCGGGAAAAGCCGCCGAATCATTGCGATTGCAACGGTTGCGCTATGGGCGAATAGCAGCATGTTACGATGGCCGCACACCACCGTCGGTGGACGCGCGACGCGAATCCAGCGTATGCGTTTCATTGAGAAGAAGGCTTTACGAATATGCGATTCCCCTACAGCGGCAACGGCACATGGACGCCCGACTACCACTGCGGTTTCATTGATGCCGTCAAACGTTTTTTCATCGGCTACATGGAGTTTCGGGGGCGTTCCAGCAGACGCGAGTTCTGGCTCGCCATGCTGTTCTTCATTCCGGTCAGCGTGCTGATATTCCTTATTCCGACTGCCGGAACGGTGTCCGGAATACTGTGGATGCTGGCCACCATGGTGCCGATCATGGCCATCTCCTTCAGAAGGCTGCATGATGCCAACCGCACCGGCTGGTGGTTTCTGCTTGGGCATGTCGGCACCATTCTGGCCCTTGCGATGCTGGTCATCATTGCGTTCGGCCTGGTCATCATCGAAATCGGCATGATCATGGTCATCCCCCACGAGCCACCGAAACTCGACTTTCACAACCCGAACAGCTTCCCGGGAATGCTGCTCACGCTGTTCTACGTCAGCCTCGGCATGGCCGGCATCTCGCTGATCATCCAAGCATTCCTGTACTCACTGCCCAGCAAGCCCGAGGGCGTCCGCTTCGACTGATGTTCTCAGCGACATCCCGTTTCTCTCCCCTCCCTGCATTACCCTCTTAGCCCTTTTGTATGGAAACGTTCCATCTCACATTAAGACAGAGCAGTGAGCTCGGTTAACAAAACTCCTATAATCACATCTATTGTCTTCCGCCGTCATAAGCGACGGAATGTCAACATCAGAGGAGAAAACAATGAAGAGAAACATGCTCCACCGCCTGGTCGCCATGGCCGCGGCGGGAACCATGCTGATGTCGGTCGCCGCATGCGGCTCGTCATCCGATAACAACGCCACCACCAGCAATTCCAGCGACACCTCGCTGATTTCCGTGAACAACAGCGAGCCACAGAACGGTCTGATTCCGAGCGACACCAACGAAATGGGCGGCGGCAAGGTCATCCGCTACCTGTTCGAAGGTCTGGTGAGCTTCGACGCGAAGGGCAAGCAGCATCTTGAAGTGGCCGAAAGCATCACACCGAACGAGGACGCCACCAAGTACACGATCAAACTGAAGAAGGGTTGGAAGTTCACCAACGGTGAGGCTGTGACCTCCCACTCCTTCGCCGACACCTGGAGTTTCGCCGCCAATGTGAAGAACGCGCAGAAGACCTCGAGCCGCTTCTCCACCATCAAGGGCTATGACGAGCTGCAGGATCCGAACGTCGATCCGAAGGCCACACTTTCCGGTCTTTCCACCCCGGACGACTACACGCTGGTCGTCGAGCTGAACAAGCCTGATTCCGTGTTCCCGACCAAGCTCGCGCACCAATCCATGTTCCCGCTGCCGAGCGTGGCATTTAAGGACATCAAGAAGTTCGGTCAGGCTCCGATTGGCAATGGTCCGTACAAGTTCAAGTCCTGGTCGCATGACAAGAACATCATCATCGTGCCGAACAAGGATTATAAGGGCAGCCGCAAGGTATCCAACAACGGCATCGAATACCGCGTCTATACGAATGAGGATTCCGCTTACTCCGACGTGCTGTCCGGCAACCTCGACGTGATGGATCAGATTCCACAGTCCGCGGTGAAGACCTTCCGTCAGGATTCCAGCGTGATCGCCTACAGCCAGGCAGGATCCTCATTCCAGTCCTTCGTCATTCCGGAACGTCTTGAGCATTTCGGCAACGACGAGGAAGGCCAATTGCGTCGTCAGGCCATTTCCATGGCCATCAACCGCGACCAGATCGTCAAGAAGGTTTACAACAACACGAAGACCCCGGCCACCGATTTCACTTCACCGCTCGTCCCCGAATATGTGAAGAAGCTGGAGAAGAACGGCGACAACCTGAAGTACAACGCTTCCAAGGCCAAGGAACTGTGGAAGAAAGCCAATGCCATCAAGCCATGGTCCGGCAACTTCCGAATCGCCTATAATGCCGATGGCGGCCATAAGGAATGGGTCGATGCCGTGTGCAACCAGATCAAGAACACACTCGACATCGACGCCGCTGGCGAGCCGTACGCCACGTTCAGCGACGTGCGTAACCAGGTGACCAACCGCACCATCAAAACCGCGTTCCGTGCCGGCTGGATGCTGGATTACCCGTCCGCTGAAGATTATCTCAATCCGCTATATGCCTCCAGCTCCGCTGACGGTCATGGTTCGAACGATGGTGATTACAAGAGCGCGGAATTCGACAAGCTCCTGAACGCCGCGCTCGCCCAGACCGACGTAAAGAAGCGAACCGAGGACTTCACCAAGGCGCAGGAAGTGCTGGCCAAGGATCTTCCGGTGATTCCGCTGTGGAACGACAACGTCGCCGCCGCGTCCGCGACGAACGTGAAGAACGTGTCGTTCGACTACACCAACCTGCCTACCTACAACACCATCACCAAGTGACGGCTTCGTTGTGACGTTTTGCTGCCAATCGGCAACGAAAAACGAGTGGGGGTTCGAATCCTTAATGGATTCGAACCCCCACTCGGCGTTTTGCAGCCGTTTCGTTTATTTGCTTGCGGCGTCAAACCTATGGCGTCAGCTCTGCACGTAGCTGCCCTTCGGGGACTTCCAACCGCAGTTCATCATCTCGCTGTTGAACACCATCGCACCGTCGCCATGGGCGGGGACGACGATCATGCCACCGTCGCCGTGGTGACGGGCCACACCGTCCAGCGCGGCCTTCGCAGCCTCGACCGGATCTTCCTTGGCATACAGCACACGGTCAGAAACCTGGTGCGCGGCGACTTCCTTGACGAACGCCTCACCGATGCCGGTGCAGGAGATCGCAACGGAATCGTTGTTGGCGTAGGTGCCGCAACCCGGCAGTGGCGAATCGCCAACACGGCCCGGCATCTGGTTGGTGATGCCGCCAGTGGAGGTGCCGGCTGCGATATTGCCGGACGCGTCACGTGCGACGGCGCCGATGGTGCCATGCTTCTCCCATTCGTCGCCATTGGACTGCGCCTCACGCAGGGATTCCTGACGGGCCGGGGTGATGAAGTACTCGCTGTCGCACAGTTCGATGCCCCACTCCTTGAGCAGGTTATCGCCCGGCTTGGCGAACATGACGTGCTTGGTCTTCTCCTTGATGGCGCGCGCCACATTGATCGGGTTCTTGGACGTGGTCAGACCGCATGCGGAGCCGACTTCGCCGTCAACGCCGGTCATCAGGCAGGAATCCATGGACACGATGCCTTCGCTCGTCAACGCGGCACCACGGCCAGCATTGAATTCGGGAGCATCCTCCATGACACGAATGGCCGCGCAGACGGCATCTTCGGCCGGAGCGCCCTGTTCCAGCAGCGCATAGCCGGCTTCAAGGGCCCTGTTCAGATCCTGCTCCACCTGGGCGCGACGTTCCGGCGTGTCCTTCTTGCCGCGATTGCCAGCGCCTGCGTGGATCACCAGAAGGATTCCATCCGGATCAGCCTGGGCAACCCGGACCGTCGACTGCGGCAATGCTGCTTCGTTTGTTGACATCTTCTCTCCTTCAGATATCTCGCTTATGTTTGACATTCGCAGATATCTTACGCCGGTTGCGGCAACGAAGCGCCCGACATGCGCAAAAGCGATGCCGTCGCGCCGTTACGCAATCAAAAACATATCGAAGCGCGACTGCGTCCTTTCTTACGTTTCATACTTTTGCAAATCGCAATCTCGTATTTCATGGTGCTCCTCCGTTGGTAGTGCCAGTATGTGTCAAGCGCATCGTTCCCCGGACAAAATCACGTTCTTAAGCAAAGCCACGCTTGTAAATCGGAAACACAAGTCGTTGTGGCCCCTACGGATTCATGTATATCGAAATGGCTGAAATTATTATCCATCGCAAAAACTCTCGTAAGCAACACTTATCGAGATAAATGTAGCTTATTTTAACGTTAGCTACACTTATGCGGATAAGTGTAGCTAACGCACATGCGATGCGACTGATAGATTGGCAATAAATGGAAACAACAAGCCATTTCGCCCAGCTCTATATGCTATCGAAACGAATTGCGTTTGAAATCGTTGTTCTCCCATATGAGTAGACCGATGGTCGCTGGGACTATCTCACCATCTGCCGCTTTTATCTCAGACACGTCGACTAGGCGGACCTATCACAGCAAGCCGGCATGGTAGACAACCGCATGGAAAGGATGGACATCATTGTGAAAGCACGGGCATCCCTTGGATGTCGGAGTCCACTACCGTTTTGAGGATGTCGCGAATCAGGTCCATGTCACGGCGTATCGGATCTCTTTTCGATTAGACCGGCATATTCTTCTTTGTCTTCGTCGTCGAGCAGCGCATAGGCGTCAAGCAAGACGTCTTGGGGGACGGCGATGTTATTTTCGAGGATGTCTGCTATTAGCCAGCTCAGCGAGTAGTATGGTTCTCCTGCATTAAAGCCATCATCGAGGGATTGGACTTGGCCATCGGGAAGAGAATCGCAATAGGGTCTCAACTGTCGGTAGGCTGCCGCCACTTGCCGATCAGGGGCCATAACCTTTCCCTTTCCTGTGTGGTGGTCAGATGGCCGGTGTAAATGCGAAAACGTTTCTCTTTGCCGTGTCTTTTCTGCAACCATATGCGGATTAGTTCTTCTTCCACGATTCTATAGCGAGTTTGCCTATTCTCATCAGCCCGTTTGATGTAATCCGGATCGGCCACCCCTAAATAAAACGCCCATTTCGCTTTCATTTCATCCCAATCGTCTAGGAAATGTATATTCCCTTCGACGCGAATATCAATCCCATATCTTTCGAAAATATGATTCCGAGCCTTGAAATAGGCATAGCCGCGAGTGGTCTAGGTCATTGATCTGACAGGCTTCTGAAACAAGCGATAGCATTGTATCCGTCCGGTAGATGTGGTCTAGGTCATTGATCTGACAGGCTTCTGAAACTCACGCATGACAAGCAGGCTGAAACCGCAGGTGGTCTAGGTCATTGATCTGACAGGCTTCTGAAACCGCCGCAAGGATGGAAAACGGCGAGGGGTGGTGGTCTAGGTCATTGATCTGACAGGCTTCTGAAACCATAACACTGCATATCATGGTCGGCCACCTGTGGTCTAGGTCATTGATCTGACAGGCTTCTGAAACCAGCAAATGAAGATACATGTCATCGAGCGTGTGGTCTAGGTCATTGATCTGACAGGCTTCTGAAACGTGCTTGATAGAACGCGTTCCAAGTGTTTTGTGGTCTAGGTCATTGATCTGACAGGCTTCTGAAACAGCGGTTGCGTAATCCCGTAGACCGGCGATGTGGTCTAGGTCATTGATCTGACAGGCTTCTGAAACGAAACTGTAGAAATGGCCACGAATGTTGAAGTGGTCTAGGTCATTGATCTGACAGGCTTCTGAAACTCAAGTGCGCGCTTGACTGGGCTTTCGTTCGTGGTCTAGGTCATTGATCTGACAGGCTTCTGAAACATGGGCGACGAGTATAAAAGCTATGTCAAAGTGGTCTAGGTCATTGATCTGACAGGCTTCTGAAACCATGCATGAGATCGGCGATAAAATCTTCAAGTGGTCTAGGTCATTGATCTGACAGGCTTCTGAAACTGTACATTTCCGGTGTCTGGTGGCTCGATTGTGGTCTAGGTCATTGATCTGACAGGCTTCTGAAACTGCTTGTCGCACCATGCGGGTTCGGTAATCGTGGTCTAGGTCATTGATCTGACAGGCTTCTGAAACTCCGAAATGCGCCGGTACATGGCAGACGGGGTGGTCTAGGTCATTGATCTGACAGGCTTCTGAAACGGCGACGTCGGCCACGTATCGCTGCCATGGGTGGTCTAGGTCATTGATCTGACAGGCTTCTGAAACAGCATTGGCCGGTGCATGTGACCGCCATCAGTGGTCTAGGTCATTGATCTGACAGGCTTCTGAAACCACGTGCTTTCATCGCGGCCTCCACCTCCTGTGGTCTAGGTCATTGATCTGACAGGCTTCTGAAACACCGGACAATATGCAACCGTCCGTATTGGCGTGGTCTAGGTCATTGATCTGACAGGCTTCTGAAACGCAGGTCAACAAGGTAGAGGCAATGCGCATGTGGTCTAGGTCATTGATCTGACAGGCTTCTGAAACAAGGACCATCCATACGTGGGACGGGAGCTGGTGGTCTAGGTCATTGATCTGACAGGCTTCTGAAACTATCTCGCGCAAGGCGGGAACAAGGCTGGCGTGGTCTAGGTCATTGATCTGACAGGCTTCTGAAACGCGGACGTCCGAGCCAAGTGCATGCTGTGGGTGGTCTAGGTCATTGATCTGACAGGCTTCTGAAACAAAGCCGTGCTCAGACAACACTATCCGGAAGGTGGTCTAGGTCATTGATCTGACAGGCTTCTGAAACTTCGTTAATGTAAGTTCACGTGGTGTTGTCGTGGTCTAGGTCATTGATCTGACAGGCTTCTGAAACTCTTCGATTCCACGAGCAGGGTTTTCGGATGTGGTCTAGGTCATTGATCTGACAGGCTTCTGAAACCAACTGTCTGTCATGGCAATGTTTCGGCGGGTGGTCTAGGTCATTGATCTGACAGGCTTCTGAAACATGTCAAACCGCTTAAGATTCAGTTCACGCGTGGTCTAGGTCATTGATCTGACAGGCTTCTGAAACTGAACCGTCAATACCTGAATGATTGCGTATGTGGTCTAGGTCATTGATCTGACAGGCTTCTGAAACGACATGCTATTAGACCTGATAGTCAAAACAGTGGTCTAGGTCATTGATCTGACAGGCTTCTGAAACGAGATAAAATCCATGATTGCGGAATGCCGTGTGGTCTAGGTCATTGATCTGACAGGCTTCTGAAACATAAATTGAATGATTATACGCGGTTAAACTGTGGTCTAGGTCATTGATCTGACAGGCTTCTGAAACTCGCGTAATGATATACGCCGATGCTTTTGCGTGGTCTAGGTCATTGATCTGACAGGCTTCTGAAACTAGGGTTCACAGTGAACACGGTACCTTCTGGTGGTCTAGGTCATTGATCTGACAGGCTTCTGAAACCGATAGCCTTGGAGCTTCCTGAACAGTTCATGAGAACTGAACATAATCTCCATCAACATAATGGCTTCTTCCTTCTGTCAGGGTAACCCTTTTGTTGCAGCATTCCAGGTCAAGAAGCTGCATACCATTTTTTAATAGGTCTCTATGTAAATAAATCAATTGGTCGTTATTACAATATTGAGTTGTATGAAGCGTCACAAGCATCCTGTTCTCAGCAAGAGCACCGGCAGTATCAACCACCATCTGAATTTTATCAAATAGGGAACCCACAGAGCTCACATCAACACGTAATTTTGCCATTGAAATCGCAGTTTTCAAATCCAGCGAAGAAGAAATTTCCAGAGGCAAATCATCATCCCATATTTCATCTTGAATAAGCGTTTTTAACTCTACCTGCAACTCAAGCACTCTAGTTAATTTATCAACATCAAATTCATCTATTATTTTCTTAATTGCCGCTTTTTGGAATAGTGCATTGAAGTCAACAATATCAGCGCAATCCCCAACATATAATATTGATTTTGTTAAGACCGCGGTCTTACTCCCATCTCCCAGAACCACGTCATCACCAAACCCCTGTAGGCCCTCCACAAATTTAAACAAAAGTTCTGGCGACGATAATCCCAATACATTCAGCCCTAATTCAAGAGGCATCACATCGAGCGGATACATGACAATGCTATCAATCATATAATCACTGTCCGTTCATCCGAATTTCTTACATCCTCAATTCGATTTCCTAAAAGAAATTTGATTGAAGCATATTGCTTTTCCGTAATAATCAGTGACTGCACCAAACCTTCTTCAGGAACAAAACTCGCCACACGGCCTTCAAGAAAACCAGCCGATTCACGAGTGGTAGCGATTCTAGAATATACTGATTCTTGAACCATAATGAAACCTTCTCGCAACAGATTCTTTCGAAAAGTTGCGTATGCCTTACGCTCTGCTACTGTTTTCACAGGCAAATCAAAGAATATCAAAACCCTCATAACCCTATACCTCATCAATAAACCCCAATTCTGGCAATCTGTCATCTCCTGATAGGTAATGGAATGCATCGCGAACAAAAATATTGATCAATTGCGTCAAACTAGTTCCAAATTCAGGCAAATCAGTGCGCAACAGCCGTATAAGCTCATTCTTCACTTCTGAGTTCAGAGTTTGTTCCCTTAGCTCAAACACTTTTGCATCAACAAATGGCCGAAAAGGCTCCATAAGGTCACAAGCAAGATTAAAAGGATTCTTCTCGCTATCATGATGGATGCCGAATTCAGTTAAATAGCCAAATTCTGCTATCTTTCGAGCGACTTCAGACATCACTAACGAATAGCCGTAATTTAACAATCCATTCGTTTCATTACTATCATCTGAGCGAACAAATTCATAGGTAAACAGTCTTGGAAAATACATATGAGCCGCGACCGCTTCACGGTTATCCGAATCTCCCGGCTGAACAGACGTGATTAATGTTTTCATCTTTTCTATATCAGGGAAAGCGCACTTTTCCTTTAATACGAAAATCTGATGAGCTATCTTTTCTTGCACGATTCGTTGCCATAATATGTTCTTTCGTTCTTCCGCCCAACCCATTTGTTGCACAATGCATACTCGTCTAGAGGATTCAGTTTCGTATGGGTTTGTTTCACCAATTGGGAGATGTTTATCATTGCAAAACACCACTTTGATATCCCGCTCAAGAAGAGATGCCATAGCGCTTGTGGTGATTACAGCTTGCGTTGTAGCAAACAGCACCATTCCAATATCATCGATTGGAATCTGAACAGTATCATCATCCGTTTGCACAACAAGCAAGTTCATCTTCATCGAAACTTTGCAATGTTGCGTCACTACAATATTCCGCCACGCCATACTCACTCCATCGTGGTTGTGGTATTCTGTTAAAGGATTGTTTGGTCGCAATCCGATTGTCTAGGTCGTTGACCTGACAGGCATATATTGAAATAAAGCAAGGTTTTTATAACCGAGCTTCAGAAGGATTAATGCCTTGCCTTATGGCTTTGGGCTTCCGGCAATGCCGGAAGCCCTTTTCATTTATTCAGCCTTTTTCAGTTCTGCAATAGTAATTTTCGTTTCAAATAGTCCAGACGGAGATTGAAAAACAAATTCGTCATCATCGGAGAAAGATACACTTCTAACACGTTTCCACTCGCTGGGGAGGCCAACCAACGAAAGGTTTGCACGACCAGGATCAGCATGAAGCGCGACAACAATCATCCCTAAAACATCCAACTGCTTGTCCAAATCAAGCTTCTCAAATTTAGTCCGCGCCTTAGCTAGCGTACTTTCTTCAACCCTGTGAAGCGGATAATGTTTATTTACCGCGTCGAATAATGCATCCCAAATTTGCATTATGTCTATTGAGCTTTTAGAAGTCCCACACTTCAGATAATCATCCAAGGCATTATATACATCACAATCCAGCCACAACTGTCGAGCATTATTCAATTCAGTAGCAGACTTTATTGTCATGCATGCCCCTTTATAGTGAATAAGCTGCATTGACGGAATATGTCGAAGCAAAATTTTCGCTTTTGCATATTCAGGCTTTTTGCCACCAGTACTTTCTTCAATGCTTCATCCGAAGGGCAATCTCCCAACATCGAGTACTCCTGCATCGTGATGTTCACAAGACGTACTTTTCCCTTTAATTCGACAAGAATCGAATAAACCACCTTTGCGCTGGAGAAACCACCATACAAAGACGTATCGGCTTTATTTTTATCGAAAGCAATACCGTCATGCCCTTCTTTAACCGCAGCTCCATATCGCGTTTCGTTATATAGAGCGCCAAAACTATCCCCCACCTTCTGAGTGACAAGCATCTTACGATAATTCATCACTCTTCGGAGATAATCTTTATCAGCCTCACTCCACGCAATCTCACCAGTCTTAGGATTGATACGCTTATTTTCATCCGCCGAAGCCATAGAGCCGACAATAAAACCGAAGGCTTTACCGTGTTTACGGTCCCCCGCCTTCAATTTCTCACGATATCCTCTCAGGTAGTCCTGAAGATAGATATTATATGCATTCGCCGCTCCATCAGAAACTGCACCATTATCAAAGAAACCTCTGTTAACAGCAAACTGCCCAGCTACACCAAGACATAATGCATCCTGAGCATGGTGATAATCATTAATATCACGATTCTTATGTTCAAACCCGAGATATTGGCGCATCTCCTTGGTCAATTCGGAATTAAGTCCAATCACAGCAGAGCTATTTCCATACCTCCGCCGCATCAAAGTCGCCACATTCTTCATAATCTGACGAGTCTCTACCAGCGATCGCTCGACAAAACGCTCTTTCTCATGTCTACCGAAATCATTTTGTCGTACCAAACGTTCAAATTTAGTCTGGGAAATCAACCTATTATCCAACAGTTCCTGCCAAAAGCCTCTTCTTGCTTCTACTAGTTCCGGCAAATATGCAAAAGAGTCTGTTTTACGCGCATTGGCCGCACGGGACACAAGTACTCGATTGTCCAGGGAATCATTCTGCGTTACAGCTTGGGGAATAATATGATCGATATCGTAATCAGACGATAGCCTGTCGATATCCAGCTCTTCGCCCGTATACATATCCTTACCAAGCTGTGTGTAGTACAAGAACCACCGATCATCCTGAAGTCCTTTATCGTCGCTTGCCTCCAAGCGATCATAAATGTCACTGAATTCCTTTCTCAATCCAGCATTCTTGTACAACTCCAGCAAGCGATTCTTTCGAGAAGTGGTTCGCACGCCTGCCTGAATATCTCCGGCCAATTCTAGGAATATTCTCGATGGCTTCTTTCCAACGGCCTTAGAGATATCATCAATGAGTCGAACGGATTGGATGATTCCTCGTTTCACTTTCGGAGATACGTGAAGCTCGTCAACCATTGACTCCAACGATTGCTTTTTATCCGCTCCAAGATTCTGCTCATCAATCCATTCAGGAAAACCATAATTTTTATCAGTAATAATTTCCATAAAATTACGATCTTCAAAACGCATAATCTCAATGATGCTATGCTTCTGAGGGGCAAAATCATCACCAATCTTGCATTCGCCGACCTTGGTCGTAAGCAACTTCCTTGAAAGCTTGCCCCATCCCGTGTAGTGAGTCCTTGCCAACAATTCGCAATCACTATCGGACAGTCCATCAAGCATGCGCAACTGATGCAGTAAAGTCTCTTTATCCTCAAACACAGTCTGGAGCTCGATTATCTGCTCCATAAGCTCTGAATCTTTATTCACCCGTTCTGCGCCGAAAATACGGCACAGTTTTCCATATGATGACATAGAGCTCATAAACTTTGACTCGCTCGCCAAACCAGACAGCTCATAGGTACGGCCATACTCTTTGCGGAGCAGATTTTCCGCAGCCTTTTTGGTGACTACACCGCCTTTCATAAACAAGTTACGAATCAGCAGCGTCTTTTCTTCTCGACCAAGTCGTTGACGACGACGGTTTTCCCATCGGTTGCCCGAACGAACCGATAAACGGACATTATTTAGTTCGTTAAGAACTTCATACTCCTGATACAACATGGAGTTCTTCGGCAAGGTCGCCTCACCTAGCAGATAGCTATCTGTATCCACGAGCCGTTCAATGAAACGCCTACCCGACTCATCCTTGTCAACCATCTTATCGAAATTCCAAGGAGTGATTTCTCCAGATTTTTTACGCTTCATCCAATGGTTTTCGCCATTATCTGAAGGCTGCATTCCTTCCCGTTCTACCAATGGACCCACAAAATAAGGCACACGGAAAGTCAGCAAGCCTTCTATTTTATTGACTTGTTCACCGTTCTTTTCAAACGCATCCAAAAGGAACGGATAATATTTTCCTTGCTTTTCAAGAATTCTCCTAAGCTCATTTCGATGAAGCTGATACGGAATCACACCATTATCAGAGTCTCTTTGAACTGGGAAAAGCCGATCTTCATCAATTGCGTGCTTTAAATCCATTTTTTTGGATTCAGACAAATTAGAAGCCTCAATTAACTTCGAAAAATATTTATTTGCGTTCTGTCTTGTTTTTTCATACGTAGAAGTACCCCTGATGCTCCGACGTCGACCGTCAACCATTGTCCAGCCAACCAACTCACCATAATGCTTATTGATTTCATCGGCATTGTCTTCCGTACGGAGCTCTTTTTTAATAAGATCCCAATTTCTTTGGTGTCGTGTGTAACTCGCACACATCGATTCAGAAACACTTTTTGCGTTACCAAGCAGTTGTTTCAGAGCGATAGCGCTATATTGTTTCTGCATTTTATCGAGTAACTCGCATTGTTCATCATCAAGCAAGCCCGAATCTACGACCTGAGCACGAATTTCCTCGTAATCAGATTTATTGAAATAAATACCAAGCGCTTTCTTTTCATCGCTGGTACGTTCTTCAGATGGGAAAATCTTCGCTAAATCAAGTTTATTTCCCTCTAGACCAGCAAAAATAGCCTTAATGACATTGATTTGTTCTTTTGGCAGTTCACACGACTCACAAATAACAGCAAGCGCATTTTCAACACGCATACTGCGAGAACCCTTTGTCGTGCACAACGTATCAGCAAGACGCTTTTTGTCGATTCCTGCCGTCCATGATCCATCCAGCTGCTCATCAAATACACACAGAATGATTTCACCGATAAGATTTAAAAGATTCTTTGAGTCGAATACACTCGAAGAATCCAAATCACCTTCAACAAGGAAATTACCTCGGTACTTCAACAGGTGATGGACAGCGAAATACACTTCTCGAATATCATGTTGCTTGTCATCTTCCATCAAAGTTTTGCGCAGATGATAAATTGTCGGATATTGTTTATAGAAACGTTTATCCTGATTCTTCGAATCGAATAAGACACCGCCATACCAATAATCCGCATTGTTCTCATCAGCAGGATGAACCCAGGAGTACTTCCTCCGCGCAAGGAATGACGGATCCACCTCTGCCAAGGGAGCATCAAAAATAGCATCAAGCATATGCAAACGCCAACGTCTACGAGAGTAGCGCCTACGAGTAGTACGAGCCATACGACGAGCTTCAGCAGTCTGCGCAGGCTCGAATAGCCTTACACCAATTAACTCACGCCCTTTAGCTCTCATCAACCGATAATCAGGAGTAAACGCGGCCCATCCAACGGAAGCATTACCGATATCCAAAGAAATTGCATAATTCGGAACTATTTTTTTGCGGCTCATAAGACCCCCGTTGGCTTAAAAACAATTAGCTATAGATTACACCTGATAACCCCTTTATCCGCATAGGACACGCTCGGCAATAACCCAAAATCTTTTTTTAAATTCAGACTAACCAAGATGAAAAAGCCGGGAACGGATGCGACGTTTGAATTACGACGAACCCAACTCCCGGCATCGCGACTGCTTCTCAAAGATGTGTGCTTGACTCACATGGATGGTACTGAGAACCATTCGCTTGCGATCTGCTTCCGCGCACGTGCCGGCACGACGTAAATATGGCGCAGGCACGCGGCAGATACAAATCAAGTCTGTATTAATTTTCCAGCCGGCGCAAAACCAGCCGAAAAGCCACAGGCTACTCTAGTCGTACGGTCGAACAAACAGAAAAACGTCAACCTGTCTGTCCAAAACGACGCAAAACGGGTGTCCATCGTCGGTTTGAGCAGACAATTACGATTCCATCTGTCGAAAGCGACGCGAATGTGGCACCTTCCGTCGGAATGAGCCGGCAATCGCAAAAGCTTCTGCACAAAAATACAAAAGTAAAAATGTCGTTTGCGTGGGAAAGGTTACGGATCACCCACGCGGACGACATTTTGAGCTTAGAACGGGACGCGATTAGAGCAGAATGAATTGCGCTCAAACAGGCAGCGAAATTGCGCAAGGAATATAGCAAAATCGACCATACCGCAAATACGAAAGGGGCCCTGCTGCATAAGCAACAGGGCCCCTCACATCAATTGCCGAAATCAGTCCAGCCGAATCAGCTCACTCGAAGAATCAGGCCTTGGCAACCTCAACGGCGAGCTCGGAGCCTTCGGCGCCGGCGGTAACGTCAAGCGAGTCGGCGAGCGTGTCGGCGGACACGAGATCGCGGAACTGCTCGACCTTCGCCACGTCGCCGGCCGGGACGGTCAGCTTCAGCGCGATATGGTCGGAGACCTCGAGACCGGCGGCCTTACGGGCGTCCTGCACGGAGCGGATCACGTCGCGGGCGTAGCCTTCGGCAACTAGATCGTCGTTCAGCTCGGTGTCGAGGATCACGAAACCGCCGGTCGGCAGGGCCGCGGACACGGAGTTGGCGGCCTCTTCGGCGTTCTGTTCCTCCACGCTGTTGATCAGCTCGTACTCGCCCTCTTCCAGCGTAATGTCGCCGTTCGGGGTCTCGCACACCGGAGCGCCGGAAGCGTCCACATGCCATGCGCCGGACTTGGAGGCCTTGATGGCGAACTGGACGTCCTTGCGCAGGCGCTTGCCTGCAACGCGGGCGTTCACGCGCAGCTCGTGGATGATCTTCAGGCCCTGGGAGCCCGCATCCTCAAGCGTGCACAGCTCCACGTCCTTGACGTTGAGCTCGGACTTCAGAATCTCGTCGTACGCGGCCACGGCGGCGGTATCCTCCACCACCACGGTGAGCTTGCTCAGCGGCTGGCGCACGCGGATCTGCTTCGCCTTACGCATGGACAGAGTGCTGGAGACGACCTCGCGCACCTTCTCCATCGCATCGACCAGAGCCGGATCGTCGACGAGCACGCGGCCAAGTTCGGTGGCTTCGCCGGTCTTCTCGTCGGCCAGGAACGGCCAGTCGGCCAGATGCACGGATTCGCCTCCGGTCAGGCCGCGCCACACGGATTCGGCTTCCATCGGGGCAAGCGGCGCAAGGACGCGCATGAACACCTCAAGCACGGTGTACAAGGTGTTGAACGCGTTCTCGTCTTCCTTCCAGAAGCGGTCGCGGTTGTTGCGGATGTACCAGTTAGTGAGCATGTCGATGAAGTCGGACACGGCGTCGCATGCATCGGAGATCAGGAACTGGTCCAGCGAGGACTGGGTCTTCTCGACCAGGCGGCGGGTGCGGGCCAGCAGGTAGCGGTCCATTTCTGGCAGGGAGGCCACTTCGTCGGCGTTGAGCTGGCGGGCGTCATACCCGGCGGCGTTGGCATACAGCGTGAAGAAGTAGTAGGAGCTCCACACCGGCAGCATGACCTGGCGTACGGTGTCACGGATGCCATCGGCGGTGACGATGAGGTTGCCGCCGCGCAGGATCGGCGAGCTCATGAGGAACCAACGCATGGCGTCGGAGCCGAAGTCGTTGAACACGCCGTTCACGTCCGGGTAGTTGCGCAGGTGCTTCGACATCTTCTGTCCGTCGGAGCCGAGCACGATGCCATGGCAGATCACGTTCTTGAACGCCGGCCTGTCGAACAGGGCGGTGGCCATGACGTGCTGCACGTAGAACCAGCCACGGGTCTGGCCGATGTATTCCACAATGTAGTCGCACGGGAAGTGCTGTTCGAAGGTTTCCTTGTTTTCGAACGGATAGTGGTACTGAGCGAAGCTCATCGAACCGGATTCGAACCAGCAGTCCATCACGTCGCTGATGCGGTGCATGTGGCTCTTGCCGGTCGGATCGTCCGGGTTGACGCGGGTCAGCTCGTCGATGTACGGACGGTGCATGTTGATATTGCCGTCCTTGTCGCGCGGGTAATCGCCGAAATCGGCCTTCAGCTCATCAAGCGAACCATACACGTCCACGCGCGGATACTTCGGATCGTCCGAAACCCACACCGGAATCGGGGAGCCCCAGAAACGGTTGCGGGAGATGGACCAATCGCGTGCGTTCGCCAGCCACTTGCCGAACTGGCCGTCCTTCACGTTGTCCGGAATCCAGTTGATCTGCTGGTTGAGTTCAAGCAGACGATTCTTGATCTTGGTCACGGACACGAACCAGGAGCTCACCGGCTTGTAGATCAGCGGGGTGGCGCAACGCCAGCAGTGCGGGTAGGAGTGCACGTAGCTCTTCTCCTGGAAGAGGATGGCGCGCTGCTCTTCGGGGATGCGGGCCAGCGGGCCGTCACCGGCGCGCAGGTTGCGCAGGATCGGCTTGTTGGCGTCGAACACGTACATGCCCTCGTAATCCGGGCACAGCGACGTGAACTTGCAGCCCGCGTCGAGCACGTCCACGCTCTTGATGCCCTTGGCGTTGAGCGTGTTCATATCGTCCTCGCCGTAGGGGGCCTGATGGACCAGGCCGGTACCTTCAACGGTGTCGACGTAGTCGGCGGTGAAGATCTGGTAGCCTTCCGGCCCCGGCACCTTGCCCTCGGCGGCGTTCTCGTCGCCTGCGAAGTACGGGAAGACCGGGTAGTAGCGCCAGCCTTCCATCTCGGAGCCCTTGAGTTCGCGCACGATCTCGTAGTTCTCGCCGAGTTCCTTCGCGTAGGAGCCGAGCAGCGGCTTGCCGAGGTAGAACTTCTTGCCGGCGAACTTGCCTTCGGTCGGGCGCACCTCGACGTAGTCGATGTCGGCACCGACCACGATGGCGAAGTTGGTCGGCACGGTCCACGGAGTGGTGGTCCAGAAGACGGCGTAGGCATCCTCCTCGTCGCGCAGCTTCACGGCCACGGACACAGTGGTGTCCTGACGATCCTGGTACACGTCGGCGTCCATGCGCAGCTCGTGCGCGCTCAGCGGGGTCTGATCCTTCGGGCAGTACGGCAGCACGCGGTAGCCCTGGTATGCCAGGCCCTTGTCGTACAGCTGCTTGAAGGCCCACATCACGGACTCCATGTAAGTGATGTTCAGGGTCTTGTAGCCGTGCTCGAAATCGACCCAACGGGCCTGACGGTGGACGTACGCCTTCCACTCGTTGGTGTACTTGAGCACGGACGCGCGGCAGGCGTCGTTGAACTTGTCGATGCCCATCTCCTTGACCTGATCCACCGAGTCGATGCCCAGTTCCTTCTGCGCCTCGAGTTCGGCAGGCAGACCGTGGGTGTCCCAGCCGAACACACGGTTGACCTTATGGCCCTTCATGGTCTGGTAGCGCGGGATGACGTCCTTGGCATAGCCGGTCAGCAGGTGGCCATAGTGCGGCAGGCCGTTGGCGAACGGCGGGCCGTCGAAGAACACGAACTCGTTCTGGCTGTGATCGCCGGACGGACGGCGGTCGATGGACTTCTGGAAAGTGTTGTCCTTATCCCAGTAGTCGAGCACGGACTCCTCCAGCTTGGGGAAGCTGGGGTTCGGCGCGACGTTGGCGCTCTGCTCGCCGGCAGCAGCCTTCGGATACACATGATTGGTGGATTCGCTCACCGTATGCTCCTCGTTTGGCGGTTTCATTACTTACCTTACGAGGACGATGGCTTCCGTGCGATCGCGCACGTCCGGCACCGCGGTACCACCTCGCTTGCCGCACTTCCCTGTTGTTCTCACGCAGGTTGTCCGCCTGCGCAGGTTTCGTACGACCGCTTGACATTCGGCTGTTCGGGCCGACCCCGCCGGTTCTACTGAGCCTGCGATCGCACCGCGCGATTTACGCGCGACGACCGCCGCCGTTCTTCCGGAAGCTCCCCGCTGATGACGGATCATTGCTTTGCTTTTCAGTCGACAGCGTAGCACGCACTACGAACGTAGGTAAACGAAAGAGCCGCATGGCATCCACCATGCGGCTCTTCCTGCGCGACGGCCGCGGTTCAATCGCAAATCAATCGCGCCAATCGCTTTCCGAGAGCGAATCAGCCTTCGTTGAGCTGCTCTTCCAGCTGCTTGACGATGTCGGCGTGCATCTTCTCGGTGATCTTCACCTTGAGCAGGAATACAACGCCGCTCAGGATGATGACAGCCAGCGGCACATAGAATGCCCAGACCTTGAAGGTGTGGATGTTCGCGGCGGTCATGTCGGCGGCGGTGGCGGAGCCGATCATGCCAGCGGCGATGGCGACGGCACCGACGATGCCGTTGGAGCAGGCGCCTGCGATCTTATCGAGCATCGGACGCACGGACAGGGTGACGGCCTCGTTACGTTTGCCGTTCTTCAGCTGGCCATATTCGATGGAGTCGGTCAGGGAGAGGATGGCGGTCATCTGGATGAAGGTCTGCGGCAGGTAGAAGAACACCAGGCCGACGGTGACGACAGCGAGGTTGTTGGTGCCGACGATGAACAGCAGGTAGCCGAGGACCATGAGCACCATACCGCCGAGGTACAGGTAGCGACGCGGTATGCGCTTGTTCAGAATCGGGTACAGCGGCGCCATGATGATGCCGGCGATGACCGAGACAACGCCGACGATGGAGTAGGCGGCGGAGTTGTTCAGGATGAACTTGAACATGTACATGAGCACGCCGGTGGTGGCCACGTTGGCGATGGCGTACAGCAGGTAGGACAGGGCGACCCACAGCAGCTGGTCGTTCTGGGCGAGAGCCTTGAACGCGGCGAGTGGACCACCGTTATCTTCGGCCTTGGCGCGCAGGGTGCTGGTGCTTTCCTTGGTGCCGAACGCGACGGAGCACACGGTGAGGACGCCGAGAATAGCCACGATGATGGCGAAGCAGGTCCAGCCACTTTGGCTTTCCTGGTGCTTGCCGGTGAAGACATAGCTGAAGTAGGTGACGATCGGGATGACGACGATAGTCAAACCGTTGTAACCGATGGAGCCGCCGAAGGAGCCGAGAGCAGTGTAAGTGGAGCGCTCGTGGGAGTCGGAGGACAGCGCCGGAATCATGCCCCAGTAGGAAATGTCACGCAGGGAATAGAACACGTCAAGCACGATGAACGTGATGACGAACAACACGATGAACAGTGTGGTGTTGACGTTTACCAGACCGAACAGACCGGTATAGACGAGCACAAGTAGAACGGCGGAAACGGTGCCGCCGATGAGCTGCCATGGCTTGAAACGACCCCACTTGGTCTTGGTGTTATCGATGATGTTGCCCAGCAGCGGATCGATGAAGATCTCCGCGATACGGATGACAACCACAAGGCCGGTGATAACGCCGATGAGCTTGGTAGCGAGCGCCTTGTCAACGCCGGAGAACAGCGAGCTGGTGACGTAGACGATGAAGTAGGTGCTCAGCGCGTTGTAGAAGGCGGATTGGCCGACGTTGCCGAATGAATAGGCCACGCGGGACAGCAGACTGCCTTTCCTGGTTGGCTTCGCAGACTGCTGCGTCTCCTTCGGTGCGGCTGCGACATTGGATTCTGCCATCGTACTTCTCCTTAGAAGTTGTGATTGAAGCTGTAATCGGAAATCATCATTTGATTTCGCATGAGTTAAGTATATCCCTTTACCCCTGTTTAGTAAAATTTAACATCTGCGTTGTGCACTATTGGGCGTGTCGCATTTTGTGCGATTCTGCACATATACATGTCATATTGTGTGCGATTCGCGGTATTTCGCCGACAGTAGACAAACAAAAGGCGATTGATGACGCAGCATCATCAATCGCCTTTCATATTTTTCCGCACATACGTACGCTAGGCAGCCCGTTTCGACCGGGCAGATCGCTTCGATCGGGTCTGCAATTTTGGCCGCGATTCACGTTTCGGCTGCGCCGGCACGAAACTATCTCGCACTTCCAGCGTCGTCGACAGGTACGCATGCTGCCGTACTGTGCGCTTGCTGGCAATCGCATCGGCCAAGGTGAGAATCGCAACGCGCGCAAGCTCGTTCTGGTCGATTGCGAAAGTGCTCAACGGTGGCGACGTAAGCTGTGCGATCGTCTGGTTGTTGATGCTGATGACGCTGATGTCGCGGGGCACAATCACACCAACCGCGTTGAACGCCTGCAGCACGCCGACCGCGATGATGTCCGCCGAAACAATAACTGCGTCAGGCAGTGCGCCGTTGTGGTCACGGATAAACTGCTCCCCCAGCTTGCGACCATTCTCCACGGTGAACAAGCCGTCAGAATACACCAGTCCACGCAGGTCGAGACCATAACGGCCCATTTCACGCCGAAAATATGTGGCACGCCCCTCTTCGTCCACCTCATAAAAATTCGTCAGCCTCCCCTTGCCGCCGATGAATCCGACACGCTTCATGCCAGCCTTCGCACATGCTTCGACCGCGTCATGCATGGTCTGCTGTAGGTCGGGCTGCACGGAATCAAACAGGTTCGGTGCGGGATTCACATCGATGAACACACCGTATGGCATGACCTCATGCAACTTCTCAAGGTCGCTTTCGGCTATGACATTGGCGCCGATAGCCATGAAACCATCGAATTTCCCCTTCTGATTCAACATCTCGTCAAGACTGTGGAAAACAGTGAGCTCCATACGCTGCTGTTTGGCGTTATGTTCCAGCGCCGAACGCAAATCGGCAAAATACGAATCACGCAGCGTTTCGTCGGACTCCTCGTTGTCCAACAAGGCTACTTCGTGCGGAATGACGATACGCTTGGCCTGGGCGCTGTATCCCAAATCCTCGCTGGCGCGGATGATCGCGCGACGCGTCTCCTCACGCACCGACAGCGTCGGATCGCCATTCAACAGACGCGACACCGTGGCCTGCGAAAATCCCGTACGTTTCGCAATCTCCTTGATGGTCGCCATCGCTCCCTCGCCCTCCCATGGATGCCTCATCAGATTTTAGTAAAAGCATTACTAAATCCATCATATTACATTACCGAACGTATTCTTATAGCCATGACACAGCCAGAGCAATCACGGAAACCGCGAATCGCGCATCAGTCCACGGAACGGATGAACGAACTGCGTGCACAACAAAAATCCTTTGCCCTGCAGAACATGCGGAGCAAAGGACTCGGCAACGCCGGTCTGCCTTTCAAAGCGACCGGTCATAAAGGTGGCATCAGTCGGCAGGGTTCCAAACGCGGCTGACACCGTGGAGAAACGCGGTCACCGTCAGCCCCACGGGCCTGCGGCTGGAAGCGCCCGCCCTTCTGCGTGGCCGACTTGCCATGTGAGCCACCCCTCGATGACGCCACGCTCCGCATCGGTTCTACCGGACGCGTATACATCAGGCCTCTCCCCGGTGATGCTGCGGATGGAACCATACACATATCCACATTTTTCACGGAGACGGTTGCGGGGCTGCTGGCTTTCCATATACCGTCAGCGCATGGAAAGCTTCGGACACAATACATTTTTCACATTAGAGCAGGCACGGGAGGAGGCGGCGAGACGGCATCTTGAATGCAGGCAGGTGTTGTCGCGGATAAGGTCACGCTCCTCGGTTCCACTCTATGTAAGCCACGGCACAGCGCTGGAGCTGCATGGCATGATTGCCACCATGAATTATTTACCCGGATATGGTTCGGAGCTCGTTCACGTTTCGGTGTGCCGGCAACGTGACCTGCGGAAAATCCAGGGGATGAAATTCCATTACGCAAGGCATGGCGTAGACGTGGCGCACGCCGACGAATTGGTGTCAAGCGTCTCCGCGATGCAGGCGGTCTGCCAGATTGCGCCCTATGTCGACGAACGGAGTCTGGTGATCGCCATGGATTGGCTCACTTGCGCCAATCCCGATTTACGCGTCTGCACTCACGATGAGCTCTCCGACTACATCCGGAGTGCGCCGCGATTCATTGGGAGCGCCAAATGCAGAAAGGCCTTGCGCCTGTCCAAACCAGGTACCGATTCCCCGCAGGAAACGGTGCTTCGTTTGGAGAGCGATGCCTACGGGCTGCCTGAGGCACATGTCAATTATGAGATCATTGACCACATACGCGGCTCGGGCACGATGAAGGTGGATATCGCCTACCCGGATGACCGCGTCTGCATAGAATACGACGGAAATTACCACTACACCCATGACCGCTGGATGTATGACCTCGATAAGCGGAACCGGCTGAGGGATCTCGGTTTCACTCCTTTTGTCGCCACCCGCGAGCATCTGGCTTCCAAGCAGAAGCTGAACGAGCTGTTCGGCATGGTCGCCCGCGCAATAGCCAGTCACCGTTACGGCTTGGACTAGTTCCGTAGGTGGTTTTTCGCTTCCGTAGGTGGTTGGGTCTGAATACCCGGCATGAAAACGGCCAGAATAAAGCCTTTCTCCAACCCCGATACTCTGACCAACCACCTACGGAACACCCAAACCGCCTACGGAACCGCATGAGTAGTCCCCGCAATGGATTTTTCGCCATTGATTCGGGGAATCCATGAAAAGCCACAGCGGGCGCACCCTGCGTAAAAGGTCATGCCCGCCGATTCATGGGAGCCATATGCGCAAGGGCCGTGCGGAAGCCACATATGTGGCTTCCGCACGGCCCTTGCATTCGTTGAACACTACCGTTCAGCCTGTCCAATTCACCAAGAACGGGACAGGAACGAAGCAGAAGGAGCCTTACTCCAGTTCCACGGCGCCCGTGTACAGCTGGTAGTACTCGCCCTTCTGCGCGATGAGCTCGTCGTGCGAGCCGCGCTCGATGATGCGGCCATGGTCGAGCACCATGATCACGTCGGAGTTGCGCACGGTGGACAGGCGGTGCGCGATCACGAACACGGTGCGTCCCTTCATGAGGTTGTCCATGCCGGCCTGCACCACTTCCTCGGTGCGGGTGTCGATGGATGAGGTGGCCTCATCAAGGATCATGGCCGGCGGGTCTGCCACTGCGGCGCGTGCGATGGAGATCAGCTGGCGCTGGCCTTGGGACAGACCGGAGCCGTCGCCTTCGAGCACGGTCTGGTAGCCGTTGGGCAGCATGCGGATGAAGCTGTCCGCGTTGGTGAGCTTAGCGGCGGCGATACACTCCTCGTCGGTGGCGTCGAGCTTGCCATAGCGGATGTTGTCCATCACGGTGCCGGTGAACAGGTTCACGTCCTGCAGCACGATGCCGAGCGACTTGCGCAGGTCGGGCTTGCGGATGCCCTTGACGGAGATGCCGTCATACAGGATCATGCCTTCCTGGATGTCGTAGAAACGGTTGATCAGGTTGGTCACCGTGGTCTTGCCGGCACCGGTGGCGCCGACGAGCGCGACCTTCTGGCCGGGCTTGGCGAACCAGGTGATGTCGTGCAGCACGGGCTTGTCCGGGTTGTAGCCGAAGGTCACGTCGGTGAAACGCACGTCGCCCTGCAGCAGGGTCAGGCGCCCGTCCGGCGAGGTGATCGCGTTCTCGCGCGCCTTCCTCGCCACTTCCGCGGCCTTCGGGCTCAGCGACTGCGCGGCCTTCAGGGAACGGGTGCCGTCGTCGCCTTCCTCACGCTTCCAGGCCCAATGGCCGGTTTCGTGGTCCATTTCGGTCATGGTGCGGCCGTCTTCGCCGAGCTCGACGTTGACGAGTGTGACGGAGCCGCCGTCGTCCTCGGGCTTCTCATCCATCAGCTGGAAGATGCGGGACGCGCCGGCGAGCGCCATCATCACCATGTTGAACTGCATGGAGACCTGGCCGAGCGGGTTGACGAAGGAGCGCGACAGGGTGAGCAGGGAGATGAGGGCGCCGAGGGTGAGCTTGCCCGCGCCGGCGAGACCGAAGTTGCCCATGCCGGAGAGCGCCATGAATCCGCCGACGATGGCGAGCAGAATGTAGAGGATGTAGCCCATGTTGCCTACGACGGGCATGGTCACGTTGCCCCAGGTGTTCGCTTCGGCGGAAGCGTGGAACAGTTCCTCGTTCTTCTCGTCGAAGGTCTTCTGGGTGGCGTCCTCATGGTTGAAGACCTTGATGACCTTCTGACCGTTGACGGATTCCTCGACGAAGGCGTTCACGTCGCCGATCCACATCTGCTGCTTGACAAAGTAGCGGCCGGAGCGGGAGACGATGGCGCGCACGACTACGAACAGGATCGCGGCGAACACGAGCACGAAGATCGTGACCGGCACCGACAGCCACAGCATGGAGACCAGTGCGGCCAGTGCGGAAATCGCGGACGAGAACATCTGCGGGAAGGACTGGCTGATGGCCTGGCGCAGGGTGTCGGTGTCGTTGGTGTAGCGGCTCATGATGTCGCCGTGCTCGTTGGTGTCGAAGTAGCGGATCGGCAGCGTCTGCTGGTGTGCGAACATGTCGTCGCGGATCTTCTTCAGGGTGCCTTGCTCGACGGTGACGATGAGCCACTGCCATAGCCAGCTGCAGAAGGTGCCGGCGGCGTAGAGGCAGCCCATCAGCGTCAGCGCGCGCAGCAGCGGGCTCCAGTCGGGGTTCTTCACGCCGACCAACGGCAGGATGTAGCTGTCGATCAGCGACTGCAGGAACAGCGCGGAGCCGGCTTGTGCGGCCGCACCGATCAGGATGCACAGTACGATTGCCACGACATGCCACTTGTATTGGAAGATGTAGCCGAAGATGCGCTTGGTGGTTCCGGGGGCGGCCTTCTGCATCGGCGGCTTTGCGCCCGGCTTGTTACCCGGCTTGGTCTGCATGGTTTTTTCAGCGTTGTTCTTAGTCATTTCCGTTCCTCCTTTCACTTCAGTTCCTCAGGCTGGGCCTGGTTCTTGGTCTGCGATTCGTAGATGGAACGGTATTCGTCGCAGGTCCGCAGCAGTTCCTCATGGGTGCCGGATGCGGTGATGCGGCCTTCCTCCATGACGAGGATCATGTCGGATTCCTGCACGGACGCGATGCGCTGGGCGATGATGATCTTCGTGGTGTCGGGGATCTCGTCATGGAATGCGGTGCGGATCAGCTTGTCGGTCTTGGTGTCAACGGCCGAGGTGGAGTCGTCGAGAATCAGGATCTTCGGCTTCTTCAGGAGCGCGCGAGCGATGCACAGGCGCTGGCGCTGGCCGCCGGAGACGTTGGTGCCGCCCTGTTCGATGTACGTGTCGTACTTGTCCGGGAACTCCTGGATGAAGCCGTCGGCCTGCGCGAGCTGGCAGGCGTGGCGGATCTCCTCGTCGGTGGCGTTCGGGTTGCCCCAGCGCAGGTTCTCGGCGATGGTTCCGGAGAACAGCACGTTCTTCTGCAGCACCATGGCGACTTGGTCGCGCAGGACCTCCATGTCGTAGTCGCGCACGTCGACGCCGCCGACCTTGAGCGAACCGTCGGTCACATCGTACAGTCGCGGCACGAGCTGCACCAGGCTGGACTTCGCCGAACCGGTGCCGCCGACGATGCCGACGGTCATGCCGGAACGGATCTTCAGGTTGATATTGTCGAGCACCGGCTTTTCGGAGTTATCAGAGTAGCGGAAGTCGACGTTGTCGAATTCGATGGACCCGTCGGCCACTTCCTTGATGGGGTTGGCCGGGTTGGTCACCGTGCTTTCCTCGTTGAGCACCTGGCAGATACGTTCCGCGGACGCCTGGGAAATGATGCACATGACGAAGACCATGGACAGCATCATCATGGCCATGAGGATCTGCATGGCGTAGGTGACCAGTGCGGTCAGGTCGCCGGTGGTGAGCCCCAGCGCGGCATTATTGCCCGAGGCCACGATCTGCTTGGAGCCCATCCATGCAATGAGGATCATCGAGACGTATACGCAGACCATCATGAGCGGGTTGTTGAAGCTCATCACACGGTCGGCCTTGCTGAAGTCCTTGTAGATGCGCTGGGAGATGCGGCCGAATTTGGCGATTTCATGCGATTCGCGGGTGTAGGACTTGACCACGCGGATGCCTTGAAGGTTCTCGTCGACCACGTTGTTGAGCTTGTCGTAGGTGTGGAACACGCGCTCGAACACCGGGTGCACGTACACCGCCAGACCGCACAGACCGAAGGCGAGAACAGGGATGCACGCCAGGAACACCAAGGAAATGGACGGGCTGATGCGGAACGAGAAGATCCACGCCACGATCATCATGATCGGGGCTCGCACACCCAGACGAATGATCATGGAATAGGCGTTCTGCAGGTTGGTCACATCGGTGGTGAGCCTGGTGATGATCGAGCCGGTGGAGAACTTGTCAATATTGGTGAAGCTGAAGCCCTGCACCTTCTCGAATTCGTCATGACGCAGGTTCTTGGCGAATCCAGCGCCGGCGATCGCGGCGAACTTACCGGCAAGGAAGCCAGCCGCGAGCGAACATAGCGAGCACGCCAGAAGAATCAGACCGAATTTGACGATGGCGGGCATGCTTTTGCCGGTGATGCCTTCATCAATCAACGACGCCATCACCGTGGGGATGAGGATTTCCAGAACACCTTCGACCACCACAAATATCGGGGTGAGAATGCTGGGCTTCCTATATTCACGCAGCGATTTGCCAAGCGTGCGTACGAGATGCCGCTTTTGTTTTGGCTGCGATTGCACCGCAGCCGTTGTCACGTTTGTTCCGCTCACTTACTCTTCCTTTCCTGTTTCGTCTTCCTGTGATGTTTTCCGTACAGTTGGTTGCGATTCGCATTCCCGCGATTGCCGTTCCCGCGATTCCGCCTCGCACAATGCCAGGCTGGAGTAGCGGCTTTCGTCGCCGATCAGCCCGGTGGAGACCAGATTGGTTTGCATCACGTCGAGCACGTGCATGAATTCGCGGATCTCGTCATCGCTCAAACCCTGAAGAAGAATGCCTTCCATGGCGACGGCGTTGGCTCGCAGCGCCTCGGCTATATCGCGCGATTTGTCAGTGAGCACGATTTTCTTCAACCGCGCGTCCCTCGGCACGGATTCGCGCACGATAAGCCCTTTGCGTTCCATCAATGCGAGCACTCTGCTCGACGTCGACCGGGTGATGCCGAAGCGGCGTTCCACATCCTGCGGGAAGATCTCCCGTTCCGAATGGCGTGCGAGGAAGGTGATGATGTCGATGTTGCCACCGCTCAGACTCTCCACTTCCATAGGACGCGTCACCGCAAGATACCGGTTGATGACGTTGTGCAGCGATCGGATGGCGACGCTCGGCGGCTTGCATGCGCCTCGGTCCCACGCTTCGGTGAACGCGGGGTTCACCGAAGCCGTTCCATCGTTCTGTATATCGTTCACGGAACATAAGATAACACGTTGTACATACAACAGTTGCATATGCAACATTCAGCGTGTCGTGTGTGACGGAACCGGATCGCAGCACACCGAGCGCAATATTGTAATCGCAAAATCGCTTAAAAATAGCCAAAAATAAGCTCGGAACAAGCCGAAACCAAGTATGAAAAAGCCGAGGATGTGGTCCGCACCGGTTCATTCGCGGGCCACATCCTCGGTCTAAATCCTTGAAACTCCTTTTGCTTACGTCTTGTTTACGTCAATCCGTCTTATTCGGCGGTTTCGGCGATTTTGGCGTATTCGTCGAGCATGAAGGCGGTGATGGCCTTGCCGCCGTCGCTCATCAGCATCGGCATGGAGTTGATCGGCATGGACTTGAGGAACATGCGCATCATGTCGTTGTCGGGCAGCTGCGGCAGATTGCCGGCCTCGCCTTCCGCATACACGGATGCGACGATTTTGGAGCCGACCGGATCGTCGGCCCATTCGCCGAACGTGGACCATTCGTCGAGCGGCAGGGCCTTGCCGTCGCCGTCGAGCGTGACGACGGCCACGGCGGCGATGTCGCGGCTGGACGTGCCGACTTCGACGGTGTATTCGCCGGCTTCGACATGCCAGTCGTTGAACTTCTCGGACCAGTAGGCGAAGGCGCGCTCGTCCAGATCGAAGGTGATCTCAGCCGATTCGCCGGCCTTGAGGAACACCTTTCGGAAGCCCTTGAGCTCATGCTTCGGGCGGGCTACGGCGGCCTTGCCTGGAGCCACGTAGACCTGCACGGTTTCGGCGGCGTCCACGTCGGACGTGTTGGTGACGATCGCGGTGACGTGTGCGGTGTTGGCGCCGGTCTTGGCGACGTTCACGCCGTCGATCGCAAAGGTCGCGTAGCTCAGGCCGAAGCCGAACGGGTAGTCGACGGCCTTGTCGTACGTGTCGTAGTAGCGGTAGCCGACGAACACGCCCTCACCATAGTCGACGTGTCCCTCCTCACCCGGCCAGTTGATCATGCTCGGATCGTCGTTGATGTCCATCGGAATGGTCTGTGCCAGCTTGCCGGACGGGCTGACCTTGCCGAAGATCACGTCGGCGAGCGCCGGACCGCCCGCCTGGCCAAGCAGCCAGGATTCGAGGATGCCCTTGGCGTTGCCCGCCCATGGTGCCACGGAGACGACGGATCCGTTGGACAGCACCACGACGATGTTCTTGTTTTCGGCGGCGACGGCTTTGAGCAGTTCGACCTGCTTGGCTGGAATGTCGAGGGTTTCACGGTCGAAGCCTTCGGATTCGGCGGCTTCCGGAAGGCCGAGGAACATGAGGACGACGTCGGCGTTTTTGGCGGTTTCGACGGCTTCGGCTTCGAGCGTGCGATCGGCCGGTTCGAGGTCGAGGGTGAAGCCCGGTGCGAACGCGACGTCGACGCCCCGCGCGGCGAGGGTGTCGAGGAAGCTGGTCATCTTGGTCGGGGTGATGTGGGACGAACCGCCGCCCTGGTAGCGCGGAGTGCGGGCGAATTCGCCGATGACGGCGATTTTCGCGTTTGCAGCGACCGGCAGGATGTCGTCGTCGTTTTTGAGCAGCACCATGGATTCGATGGCGGCCTGATGGGCCACCTCGTCGTGGGCGTCCACGTCGAAGCGGTAATCGTCGACGCTCATGGCGGCGCGCGTCTTGTTCACGAGGTCGATCATGCCTTGGGCCATGCGGTCGAGCTGTTCGGGCTGGATGCGGCCGTCACGTGCGGCGTAGACGATCTGGTCGTCCGTGTAGCTCGGCGGCATTTCAAGGTTGAGGCCGGCGTTGAGGGAGGCGACGCGGTCGTGGTCGGCGCCCCAATCGCTCATGACGATGCCTTCATACCCCCATTCGTCGCGCAGCACGTCGGTGAGCAGCCAGCGGTTTTGTGCGGAATGCACGCCGTTGATGCGGTTATAGGAGCACATGATGGTCCATGGCTGGGCGGTTTTGACGATGTGTTCGAAGGCCGGGAAGTAGATTTCGCGCAGCGCGCGCTGGGAGATGTTGGCGGATACGCGCAGACGGTCGGTCTCCTGATTGTTGGCGGCAAAGTGCTTGAGCGAGGTGCCCACACCCTTGGACTGCACGCCGGCGACGATACCTACGGCCTCATGGCCGGCCAGATATGGGTCTTCGGACCAGTATTCGAAGCAGCGGCCGCCGAGCGGGTTGCGCTTGATGTTGACGCCGGGACCGAGGATGACGGCGACCTTCTCCTGGATGCATTCCTCCGCCATGGCCTCGCCGACCTTGTGGATGAGTTCCGGGTTCCAGGAGCTGGACAGGCCGGCCGCCGGAGGGAAGCAGGTGGCGGGCACGGAGTCGTTCAGGTCGGTTTCGCCGGTGCTGGATGCCAGGGATTTGCGCAGTCCGTGCGGACCGTCGGTGATCATGTAGCCGGGAATGCCTTTGGATTCCACACCCTGCAGATGCCAGGCGTCGCCGCCGGAGGTGAGGGACGCCTTCTCTTCGAGGGTCAGGTCGTTGACGGAAGGATAAGCGGTGTCGCTCATGAGCTGCCTCTTTCGTATGTCTTCTGTGTTTCTGGCGCCTTTCGGCTATTTTCTCGGCCGTCTCGCGATTGTTTCGCGGCGGGACTTCAACCCCGAATTCCCTACCTACCGATTGGTAGGTACTTTATCAAAAAACAATCCTCAACACGCCAATCATCTTTGGAAAAGAAACCGACCGACCGTAAAGTGAATTGCATATTCCAATAACCTCCAGCAACGACGGGAGCACATTATGGCCAACGACGAAGTCGACCGCAGAAGCGCGATTCTCAACGCGGCGGTCGAATGTTTCGGCACGCTCGGCTACTACGGCACGTCGCTGCAGCGCATCGCCACCATGGTGAACCTCACCAAACCGGGCGTGCTGCATTACGTCGGCAGCAAGGAAGGGCTGCTGCACGCGGTGCTCGACGAAATGTACGACCGTGAGACCGAGGACGTCACCGCCGGCATGGTGCGCGACGAGCGTCCGCTTATCGCCGAAATGTGGCGCAGGACGGTGGCGGTCAACGCCAAACGTCCCGAATTGGTGCACATGTTCTCCACGCTGAGCGCCGAGGCGCTCAATCCCGACCATCCGGCGCATGATTATTTCGCCGAACGCGAGGAACACATCGTGGAAGTGGCCGCGAACATCCGCTGGCATGTGCCGGAAGGCGTTGACGCCGAGCAGGTGCTGCGTTCCGGATTCGCGATGATGGACGGCGTGCAGCTGCGTTGGCTGCGGGTTCCGGGGCGCGATTTGAACGAAATGTGGGCGAGTTGCGAGGACGTGCTCTTCCCCCTGCCACAGTGGGAGGGCTACCGCTGACCATGAAATATCTGTTGGCACCGGATTCGTTCAAGGAAGCCGCTTCCGCGCAGGCCGTGGCTGAGTCGATGCGCCGGGGCGTGGCGGCCGGCGATCCCGGCGCCGAATGCCGCATGATGCCGTTGTCCGATGGCGGCGAGGGATTGACCGACGCGCTGGTCCAGGCAACCGGCGGCGAATTGCGATCGGAGCACGCGCATGACGCGCTGGGCCGGCCGATCATCACACGATATGGATTCCTTGGCGAGGGCGGTTTCGGAACATCTCACGATGGAGAGAATCCTCGCACCGCGGTGGTCGAGTTGGCTGCGGCGAGCGGCATCGAGCGCATCTCCCCCGCCGACCGCGATCCGTTGGCGGCGTCCACTTTCGGCACCGGCGAGCTGATTCGCGCCGCGATCGACGCCGGAGCGGAACGCATCGTACTTGGATTGGGCGGCAGCGCCACCACCGACGGCGGCACTGGCCTGGCCCGAGCGCTCGGCCATCGTTTCCTCGATGCGGACGATTGCGAGTTGCCGCTTGGCGGCGGCGCACTCCCCCGGCTTGCCCGCATCGACGACACCGAGGTTCCCGACGACGTGCGAAACATCCCGATCGTATTGGCATGCGACGTCACCAATCCTCTGACCGGGACGGACGGCGCCGCCGCCGTGTTCGCGCCGCAGAAAGGCGCGAATCCGGAACAAGCCGCATTGCTCGACTGCGGTTTGGGCAGGCTCGCCGACGCCATCACGGCACTGAACGGTCGCAAAATAACAGATAAGCCGGGCGCGGGCGCGGCGGGCGGCACCGGCGGCGGCATGCTGGGCCTGTTCAACGCGACCATGCGCCCCGGCATCGAGTTGGTGCTCGATTTGCTGCATGCACGCGAGGCGTGCGCGTGGGCCGATGTCGTCATCACCGGCGAAGGGTCGATCGACGGGCAGACGCCGTACGGCAAGGTACCGAGCGGCATCGCGCGACTGGCGAAATCGCAAGGAAAACCGGTTATCGCCATCGGAGGAAAAGTGACGCGCGATCCGAACGTCACCGCCGCGCTCAACGAAGCCGGCATCGTCGCGACGTTCGGCATCGCACCCGGCCCAGCCGCTCTGCCGGAACTGCTCACCGGAACAAAACGCAACGTGGAGGCCACCTGTGCCGCCATCGCCAGTCTGCTGAGCGTCGCGCGCGAATGCTCATCGAGACCTCATCAATGAGGAACAGGAACCCCGCCTGTTGCACCGGTATTGAGGACTACTTTGGGGTCATCATCAACAGGCCACTCGCCTGAACTAGATTTTCACATCTGCTTACGGTAAGTATTCACGCAAGAGCGGAACCGCGAAATCAACTTCGCCGCAACCGGTCTGACGAATGACATATGCATCCAGCAACCGCTTGCGAATATGTTTGGCATTGTCGATATCAAAATTATCAAAGCTATCGAAAAACGACAGAAGTGAAGCCTTCCACCGCGCATGACCAGCTATGCGGCGCGCTTCGAGAAGCGGAACATGAGCAGGGCCAGGATCTCACCCGTCACGGCCATGCCGAAGAACACCCACATGCTGGTGGAAAACCCGGCGACGTAGGCGGCCGCGGACTTCATGCCCGCGACACGGTTCGCTGCGGAGAATTCGGCGATCAGCGTGGACGCGACCGCGGTGCCGATGGCGCCGGAGAGCTGCTGCACGGTGTTCATCACCGCGGAGCCGTCGGCGTTCATCGCGGCCGGCAGCTGGTTCAGCGCATGCGTCTGGTCAGGCACGAGCACGAATCCGGATGCGGCCATGAACAGCGCGTAGGCGATCGCGACGGCCCATTCATGCGCGCCGCCGAGCATCATCACAATATCCATGATGGCCACGCCGACAAAACCACAGGCGATGAATTTCGGCGGAAAATGCGCTTTCAGCGCACCTCCGATCAACGGCGCGGAAATCGCGCCGACCACGGCTCCCGGCAGCAGAATCAGGGCGGCGATCATGCTGGTGTGGCCGAGTCCGCGCTGCAATAGAATCGGCAGCAGGAAGTTCACACCGAGCACGCCACCGGACGACATCAGCAGAATCAGCATGCCCAATGTGAATCCGGGGAATGCGAACGTGCGCACCTCGACCAGCGGATGCTCCATCTTCAGCTGCACGGCGGCGAACACACCCAGCACCACGATCGCGCCGACAAGCACCCTCCAGAAGCGCCAGTCGCCGTTCCACTGCGCGAAGAAGCTCGCCGCCACGATGATGCCGGCCAGACCGGCCGCCACCAATACCAGCGACGGCACCGACAGATGCCCCTTCCCGCCGTGGCGGATGTCGGGGACGGTAGCGCATCCCAGCACGAGCGAGATGAGCAGGAACGGGATCATCGTGTAGAAGATCCAATGCCAGTTGAGGAATTCCATGACGAGCCCGCCGAACACCGGGCCGATGGCCGGGGCCGCGCAGGTCACCAGACTGACCAGGCCAAGCATCATGCCGCGCTTGTCGAACGGCGCTTTCTCCAGGATGATGTTGGTCAGCAACGGCAGCGAGACGCCCGTGCCCAACGCCATGATGAGTCGCGCGGTGAGCAACATGGGGAAGTTCACGGCGAGCGCGCCGACCACCGTACCTGCCGAGAACAGCGCCACGGCAGTGACGAGCAGCCCCTTGGTGGGGAATGTGCGCACCATGAACGGTGAGGTGGGGATGGCTATGGACAGGAGCAGCAGATAGCCGGTGGTGAGCCATTGCACCACGTCGGCGGAGATGGAGAACTCCCCCATCAGCGTGGAGTAGGCGATGTTGAGCGACGTTTCGGATAGGATGCCGAGGAAGGTGAGGATGGCAAGCGCCACCACCACGATGGTGAGTCTGCCCTCGCTCATATATCTGCTTGGCTGTGGCCCCTCCCGCATCGCCTTTGCCGGCTGTTCCCGCCGCTGTTCGCGTTCCGTCATGATCTGCGACTCCTTCCTTTTCGTCATGGGTGACCGCATCGTTTGCCGCATGGCTCGATGGCCCTCCGGCCTACCGTTTCTCCGCCGTATGAGATCGAGGATCGCCGCCCGCCATCAACGTTTCGACACGTGCCGGCCAGGCATCGGCCACCTTCGTGGTCCATTCCCCTCCCCGGTCCGTGTCCATCAGCCGATGCATAGCCTGCAGCGTGGCGACCGTGGTGGCGACGTCCTGCGGGCTGATGCCGGACAGCACGCCACGCAGATGCTCATGGAACTGGTGCACGTACAGTTCGCGGATTTCCTCGGCGGCTTCGGTCAGGCTCAACGTCACCGCACGGCCGTCGGCTTCGGATGCGTGCTTGACCACAAGGCCTTTGACCACCAGTTCGTTGACAAGCTTCGTGATGCTTGGTGCGGTTACTCCCAGAAAGGCGCTGATGCCGCTGACCCGTGCGGCGGGAGCCGGGGATCCGGCACGATGATTGAGATTCCAGATGGCGTCGATGACATGCACGTGACGAGGCTTCATGTTTTTCGGCAGTTCCGGCAACGCTTCGGTGATGCGTTTCGCCATCCAGCACACGTCGATCAGATCACGCACGTCGTCCAGGGACAGTTGTCGTTGCCCGCTTCGCGATTCCACCATGGCACCCTATTCGTTACTAATAGTCATTACTAAAGGTAAGTATATGGGTGCTCCGGACAACGGGATCGCAGCCTTGGCCCATCAGTCTTCAAGGCATGTTTTCACAACCCGACGCCAACAAGTCCGGGCGCGCACCCACTGGATGCATGCCCGGACTCCACGGAAATCCCAATGGCCTTTGCGCTACACGCGACGGGCGGCGAGCTCCCCGCCCACCCGGTCGACGCGCTTGTCGAGGTCGTAGAAGAAGAGCAGCGCGGCCATAACCACGACCATGGCGACCGGCACCCACACGAAGGTGTTGACCATGGCGGAGACGGTGGCATCGGACCGCACGGCGAGCGAGCCGTCATATCCGCTGGCACCGAGTATCCACGCGATGGCGGCCGAGGAAACGCCCATGGCCACCTTCATGGAGAAGCTGGACGAGCTGAACACGATGCCATCGGACCGCACGCCGCTGCGCCATTCGCCATATTCCACCACGTCGCCGCTCATGGCGTTGAGCGCGGCGTTCATCGGGATGATGCCGACCATGCGCACGATGATGGAGACGAAGAACACCCACAGGTTGCTCGGATCGACGAACACCAGCAGACTGCCGACGGCGACGAGCACCAGGCCGGCCATCGAGGCGTTGCGTTTGCCGAACCGGGCCACGAGCGGTCCGGCGAACGGCAGGCCGATGACCATGGGGATCACTGTCGCCAGACCGATCACGGCGATCAGATTGGAGTTGCCGAGCACGTACTTGGCGATATAGGCGGCCATGCCGTTGTAGGTCCACAGCGCGAAGTTGAGCCCCAGCGTGAGCCACCAGTACTTGTTGCGCGCAAGCGCCTTGAAATGGTCGCCGACGGGAATTCTGCCGACGCGCCCATCCACGCCATCGCCCGGTTTCATGGACGCGATCTCATGCGTATTCGCGAAGGTGAACCAGTAGCCGAACGGGATCATCACGGCGATCACCCCGAAGAAGACGCTCCAGCCGAGGGACGAACCGCCGAGGAACTCACTCCCGACACCGGTAAACCGGTAAGCAAACTGAATCTTGGACGCTTCGGCGCGGGCTTCATCTTCTTCTGCATCGTCTTCATGATGTCCGGCACCATCGGATCCACCGTGCTGCTCCCAGCCCGCTTCAACACGCTCGGCATCGGTCAGGGCGAAACGATCCTCGGCACGATGAACTCCATCGGCATCATCTTCGCCCTGATCTCCAACGTCATCTTCTGCTCGCTGTCCGACGCCTCCCACAGCCGTTTCGGCAAGCGCACGCCATGGATCATCATCGGCGGACCGATCGCCGGCATCGGATTCTACCTGACCTCCATCTCCCCGACGCTGCCGACCATCGTCGCCTCCTGGTCACTGCTGCAGATCAGCCTGAACTGCATGATCGCGCCATGCGTGGCGATCCTGTCCGACCGCGTTCCGCAGAAATACCGCGGCTCCATGTCCGCATTCTACGGCGCGGGCCAGATCGTCGGCCAGTCCATGGGCACCATCATCGGCTCCGCCTTCATCGATGCTCCGAAGACCGGCTTCATGATCGACACCATCTGCTGGTGCCTGTGCGGCATCGGCACCGTGCTCCTGCTCCCGCGCGAACTGTCCGCGGCCACGGCCGACGCCGAGAGATTCGACATCAGGCAGATCGCCATGCAGTTCCGCCCGCCGACCAAGGGCGCGCGCGATTTCTATCTGGCGCTCGTCGGACGTCTGATGCTCATCTTCGGTTACAACATGATCGTCGGCTACCAGCTGTATGTGTGCATGAAGTACATCGGACAGGACGCCAAGGCCGCGGCCTCCACCGTGTCCACCATGGCCGTGATCACCATGGTCATCCCCCTCGTCGTACCCCTGGTCTCCGGCCCGATCTCCGACAGGATCGGCAAGCGCAAGCTACCGGTGTTCGTCTCCTCCACCATCATCGCCATCGGCATCGCCGTGCCGTGGGTGCTCAAGTCCCAGTTCTCCATGTTCGTCTACGCGGCGCTCATGGGCCTCGGATACGGCATCTACATGGTGGTCGATCAGGCGCTGAACGTCGACGTGCTACCGAACCCGAACGAGGCCGGCAAGGCTCTCGGCATCCTGAACCTCGCCAACACACTCGGACAGGTTATCGCGCCGATTGTCGTCTCCTCCATCGTGGTGGCCACCGGCGGCTACTTCTTAGTATTCCCGATCGCCATCGCGGCCGTAACGATCGGTGCCGTGGTGATTCTGTTCATCAAGAAGGTGAAGTAGCCGCCGGCGGATCGTAGGACCACGCATTCACAGGCGCGCAAGGGCCGTTCCTTTCCGAGGGTTTCAATCTCTCCACCGGTTTTTCGAAAAGGAACGGCCCTTCGCCATGGCAAACCCCGTAGCTGGCATCGTTCCGTAGGTGGCTCTGCCGTTCCGTAGGCGGTCACCTACGGCATCGGCGATGAGAAACGGCCGTATTTGAGCCGTTCCTTCAGTGACCATCCGACCCCAATCACCTACGGAGTCTGAAAACCACCTACGGAAAAACCGGACCTTGTCGGCAGTCGCCAGGTCCTAGGCACCACCCGACCGCATATACGCGCGGAACCGATGCGGCACCCCGACGAATCATTGCAAAACCGGCCATACAAGCGATGCCCGCAATATGCGCGACATGCGCTGCGTCGATTTGTGAAATCACCTAAATCATAGTAAACTACCAAGTGGTAATTAAAGGACACCGCTTCAACGAGGAAAGTGAGCAATCCATGACCAACACCACCACCGATCTGCCCTACAAGAACCCCGACCTGCCCACCCAGGAACGCATCGCCGATTTGCTCGGACGCATGACCCTCGAAGAGAAGGTCGGCCAGATGATGCAGCTTGATGCTCGCAGCGGCGATCTGGATGACCTGATCGTCAACAAGCACGTCGGCTCGATTCTGCACACCTCCCCCGCGGACCTGCCCCGCGCGGTCGAGACCGTGAACACGAAGACCCGCCTCGGCATTCCGCTGATCATCGGCGACGACTGCATCCACGGCTATTCCTTCTGGCCAGGCTCCACCATCTTCCCATCCCAGCTCGGCATGGCAACAAGCTTCGACACGGCCAAGGTTCAGGCCGCAGGACGTGCCACCGCCGAAGAGGTCTCCACCACCGGCGTGCATTGGACGTTCTCCCCCGTGCTGTGCATCGCCCGCGACACCCGTTGGGGACGCGTGGACGAGACGTTCGGCGAGGATCCGTATCTGATCGGCGAAATGGCTTCGTCCATCGTCAAGGGATATCAGGGCGGAGCCAAGGCCGGCGAGCCGCTCGCCAAGGATGCGATCCTGGCCTGCGCCAAACATTTCGCCGGCTATTCCGAAACGCAGGGCGGCCGCGACGCGTCCGAAGCGGACCTGTCCCACCGTAAGTTGGAATCGTGGTTCCTGCCGCCGTTCGAACGCGTGGCGAAGGAGGGTTGCGGCACGTTCATGCTCGGCTACGAATCCATCGACGGCGTACCGGTCACCTTCAACAAGTGGCTGCTGTCCGACAAGCTGCGCGGCGACTGGCACTACCAGGGCACGCTGATCACCGACTGGGACAACGTCGGCCGTGCCGTGTGGGAGCAGAAGGTCAAGGCCGACTACGTGCACGCCGCCGCGGATGCGGTCAAGGCCGGCAACGACCTGATCATGACCACGCCGAAGTTCTACGAAGGTGCGATTGAAGCGGTACGCACCGGATTGCTTGACGAGTCGCTGATCGACGAAGCCGTGTCCCGCATTCTCGCACTCAAGTTCCGTCTAGGCCTGTTCGAAGATCCGCGTCTGCCGGACCAAGAGCGCATCAAGACGGCTATCGGCTCCAAAGCCCATCAAGAGCTCAACCTGCAAATCGCACGCGAATCCGTGGCGTTGCTGAAGAATGACGGCGCATTGCCGTTCTCGGCTGCGGCGGGCAAGCGCATCGCCGTGGTGGGGCCGCTTGCCGATGACGCGCAGGAGCAGTTGGGCGATTGGGCCGGCAATTCCGGCCAGGTCAATTGGATGCCGGAAGGCCAGCCGCGCGGCATGATCACCACCATCCTTGACGGGTTCAAGCAGCTTGCGCCCGAAGGATGCGAGGTTGCGTATTCGCGTGGTGCGAACATCATCGATTTGGTGGACGATCCGGAAGGCGAGTTCTATCCGGATGGCCAGCCTCGTCCGAAGCTCGCCGTCTCCGCCAAGTTCGACCAGCAACTGCTGGATGAGGCGGTGGAGAACGCACGCCGTTCCGACCTTGTTGTCGCTGTTGTGGGCGATGTGGTGCAGTTGGTCGGCGAGACCTGCTCCACCGCCACACTGGAACTGCTCGGCGGGCAGAACGCCATGCTCGAAACGCTTGCCGACGTGGCCCGCGAGACCGGCAAGCCGCTGGTCGTGGTGCTGATGAGCTCCAAGCCGCAGGTGATGCCGGCATGCGTGATCGGCACGAATGGCGTGATCGTGGACGAATCCACGGCCGACGGTGTCAGCGCGTTCATGTGGGCGCCGAATCCGGGTATGAAGGGTGGCCAGGCCATCGCCGAAATCATTCTTGGCGAAACCGAGCCGAGCGGACGTCTGCCGATCACCTTCCCGCGTCATGCGGGCCAGCTGCCGGTCTATTACAACCAGATCCGTGGCCAGCACGGCAATCGTTATGCCGATCTCACGCAGGATCCGGCGTTCGCGTTCGGCGAGGGCCTCGGCTACACGACCTTCGAATACGGCGAACCGACAATCACGAACGTTCCGGCTTCCGGCACGTTCGCCACCACCGATACCGTGCATGCCGAGGTTGCGCTCACCAACACCGGCGAGCGCAAGGGCACCGAAGTAGTGCAGTTGTATATCGGCGATATCGTGACGTCCTACAGTTGGACGGACCGCGAGCTCAAGGCGTTCCAGCGCGTGGAGCTTGAGCCGGGTGAGACCAAGACCGTTGCGTTCGATATTCCGGTTTCGGAGTGCACCATCGTCGATTCGGATGCTAACCGTATCGTCGAGCCGGGCGAGTTCGAGGTGTTGATTGGCCATTCGAGCCGTCGTCGCGATTTGAAGCGCACCACGTTCACTGTGGCGTAGTTGTATGCGATAGTGCGATTGCGTTGCGTAACCACATTGCGTAATCGCACTATTCAATACCCCCTTTCGCTCACGCAAAGTAAATCAAGCCGTCAATATACGTATGTGAGCGAAAAGGGGTAATCGTATGCCATTATGCAAAATCGCAAATGGCGGAATTCCAACGTTTCCTATTTCTAAAATCAGATAGTTCAGCGCACGTATGCGCAAAAACGCACTTTTCCGCAATCCGTGAGCAAAAGGGTGGCTTGCGATTGGACTCGCGCAAGCCACAAACCACCAATCAAATCGCAAATCGCAATCCGTGAGCAAAAGGGTGCTTCACGCAAAACAAACCGCAAAACAAACCGCAAGTCCAAAAACCGCAGGTCGAAAAACGAAAGCAGATAGACAATCATCAGAATCACGCAATCGCAACCAACCGGCGGAACGGACACGACCAAAACAATAAATCCGAATCAGCGGTAGGCGTCCCACAGGGGCTCGGGGAACAGCAGGTTTTCCATTTCAGCCCATTCTGCGCATAGGTCGACTTCCGGTTCGCGCAGCCACCACAGCTGAATGCCATCCATGATTTCCATGGCTTTGCGCACCACCGGTCGCATGCTGCCGGCCCATGCGCCCAATTGCGGCGGAACCACCCACGGGTATTTCGAGTAGTGTTCCCAGATGTCCTCCATGCGTCCCATGAATTCGTCATGCAATGGGTGATCCGGGTTCAGGGATTCCGCCGACAGCACGGTGAACAGCTGCACCATCATGCGGCGGCGCGAGTTGTGTTTCACCAGGTAGCGCAGATACGCGGGAAAATGCGGCGCGGACGGGTCGCTGCCCGGCATGCCCGAAGAGAAGAAGTCCTCCGGCGTGCCGGTCTGCCCGTAGTATTCGTCATATACCAACGCCAGCATTGTGTCTTTGTTTTCGACGTATCGCAGCACGCCTTGTTTGGAGATGCCGACCCGATCGGCCACGTCCTGGATCGAAATGCCGTTGAATCCGCGTTCGCTGATGAGCTGCACCGCCGCATCTAGCACTTCCGCACGACGCTCCTGCGGCGATTTGCGGGTACGTTTCGAAGTCTCTTCCTCTGCCATGACTCCGAGTCTAATGCCCTTTGCGTCGATTGCCGTTGATTGACGGCGCCGATGCCACGTCATCGTGGGGCGTATCCGCTTGAATCCATCCATGACGCCATACGCGGGTTAGATCCCACGCTTCGAGATTGCCGCCGTTGCGCGGATCTCGCGGCGGTTTTCCCTCACCACTGCCCGGTTTCGCGGAGCGTGCAAGCTGGTAGCTCCAATAGATCTGTCCTGCTGATGCGTCCCATGCCGCGCGTTGCAATCGCGATACTTGACGGTATGCGTCCGCTCGGTTTCGGCCGTGCAGGGCCCACCGGTTCTCCACGCACCACTCGCCCACAAGTACAGGGATATGGCGGGCCGCCGAACGGATGGCGATTTCGCGCGCACCCACCAGCATTCGGTACAGCCATGGCAGGTGCCGCGATTGCAGGTACAGTCGGCGTGCCGGTCCCGCGAACAACGGTTCCTCCATGGCGATGAGATATTGGTGGGTGTCGAGCATGACGTTGCACATGCCGGCGCGACGGAACCAATCGCCCCAGCGGAACAGTCGGAAGCCGTCATGGAATACGATTACGGTTTCCGGACGCAGTATGGCGCGCAATCGGATGTAGGCGTCGCGGTAGAAGCGCTTCAGAAAGCGCAGTGGGATATGCGTGCTGCCGGAGGCCTCACGGACGTCCTTCGCCGTATTCGACGTGCCATGGAACACCGACCAGCTCACCGGTTCGTTGAGCACTTCGATGCTGTGTAGGGTCGGCTCGTCACGATATCGGCGGGCCAATCGTTCCAGCACATTCAGCGCGTATTCCACCAAGTCCGGATTCTGCGCCCATTTGCACACGCCCGTCAGACCGCCGTTGTCGAAACCATTCTGTGAGCCGGGCACGGTATGCAGGTCGATCATGATCTTCAGTCCCGTCTCCCGCGCCCAACGGAACGCGCGGTCGAGGTATGCGATGCAGCCCGGATGTCCGGGCCAGTCGCCGAAGATGAAATATGGTATGGGAATGCGCACGAGATTGAGCCCATGGTCGGCGATGATGCGGAAATCCTCCAGGGTGATGTAGGCGTCGCGGTGCCGGCGCAGTTCCTCGGCGAGATTCCGCTCGGACCAGAGGGCGCCGTGCGTGCGATGCATCCAGATTTCGTCATCTTCGGCAGTGCGAACGAACGGTTCCGGATCCATCCATTTCTCCAGCACCAGCCAGTTACCGAGGTTCACGCCGTTGATTCGCTCGTCGATGCCCAGCACCATGCGTCTCACCGCCTTTCTGTGCGGGGTTTCGCCCGGCTTGTCGTTTCCGCCTATTCAAAAACCAAACAGTCCAAACCAAACCCCTATTTCAGCCCAATGGGCCAAGGAACGCAACGTTCCTTGGCCCATTGTATGCGTCCTGCAATCAGCCACGCGGCCGGTTGGAATCGGACCACGGCCGGATTGGGGTTTCGGAATGATCGTGGCCGGATGGGCGGGATCAGTCGACCGGCTTCGTCTCGTCCGCCTCGTAGTCGAAGAAGTCGAAGTCGGCAGTCTTCTCGTGCAGAGCGGCGTCGGTAACGGCGATGCCGACCATGGTGCCAGTGAATTCGCCGTACTTGCAGTATTCGTCAGAGAAGGTGGTGGTGTCGAAATCCGGGCCAATCTTGGTCCAGTTCTCGCCATCATAACCCCACTCGAACCAAGTACGACGACCTTCGATATTCAAACGGAAATAGATCGGCTTGTCTTCCACAGCAACGCGAGTGTCAAGCATTTCCATCTTTTCACCGTTTTCGAGACGCACAATCGAAATCGCGCTGCCGCCAAGCGTCTGTGAATAATACTTGCGCAGGAAAATATTATTCATGTTGTCGTAGTAGATGGTCAAGCCAGCGCTGTGCTGGTAGACTTCCGGCTCGAACTCCATCTTGGTGGTTACCGTGGCATACACGCTCGTCAGCTTGCGAGCAAGCAGGCTCGTACGATTCAGCGAGGCAAGCGATTCCTCACCACGAACACGCAACCAGCCCGGGCGTTCCGTAGCATTTGCAAACGTGCTCGGCATCTGACGCGGCGAGTAATACCAGTTACCCAGTTCCTCACCATCGAAATCGTCAAGGCTTGGAATTTCCGGCATCGGCACATCTGGCAGATTCGGCTCCTCGACTTCGATCTTTGCCAGATTAGAACCATCAGCCATACGCAACCAACCATCAGGCGTCCACTGCATCTTCTGAATGGCGGTCTCACGGCCAAGCGTACAACGCAATTCCGGCACAAACGGACGGCTGGTCAGGTGCACAAGATATGTCTCGCCGTTCGGCAGATCCACGTAGGAGCCGTGGCCGGACTTCTGCAATACGGAATCCGGGTTGAAATAGCGCGGCTTCAAATGATCGTCATCAGCACGCTCGTTTGACTCCTTCGGCTGCGAAGTGACGAGCGGACCATTCGGATCCGGCTCATACGGGCCCCACACATTGCGGGAACGGCCCATGGTCACAGAATGGTTGTAGCCGGTGCCGCCCTCGGCGCACATAATGTAATACCAGCCGTCACGCTTGGTCAGATGCGGAGCCTCAATGCAGCCACGATCAGTAGCGCCACGCCATATACGCTTCGGATAGCCAACCACATGCTTGGTTTCCGGATCATATTCCACACAGCAGATCACACCCGGCTTCTCATAGCCTTCACGGGTCTCCCATTCCAAGCTGACGATGTACTTCTTGCCATTGTCATCATGCAAAATGGACGCGTCGAAACCGGAAGATGTCAGATATACCGGCTCACTCCACGGACCTTCAATGCTCTTCGACTTAATCAGATAATTATTCACGTCGAAATAGCGTGCATTCATGGAATTCATAACGCCGTAAATCACGTAGAACATGTCCTCTTCCTCACAATACGTGAGGCATGGAGCCCAAATGCCCTTAGCGCTTGGCAGCTTGGTGAGGTTCGGATTCGTATCATCAGTAAGCACGTGGGTGAGCAGCTCCCAATGCTTCATATCCTTCGAATGGTAAATCGGAATGCCCGGAAACCATTCGAAGGTGGAGACGGCCACGTAGTAGTCGTCGCCTTTGCGGCAGATGGCCGGATCGGGATTGAAGCCTTTGAAGATCGGATTATGCAGCATTGTCGTTCCTTAATGTTCTTGATATCACGCGTTGCTTTGTACGATTCTTGCGTCCGACGGAATCACTTTTGGACGGGGAACCAGTCTTGGGCGATGCAGCGTCCAAGGTCCCATGCGTCCCAGCCGATCCAGCCGGGAGTGTTGACAGTGTCAGTGAGCAGCTTGTAGTTCCAGTAGTAGAAGCCGCTGCCCTTGCTCCATGCGGCGAGCTGGGATTCGGCTACGCCCTGGTACAGCGAGCGCTTCTGTTCGGCGGTCAGGGTTTCGACCTGAGCCCCTTCCTCGCCGTTGAGCACGCTTTGTCCGCCGTGGGTGTCCACACCGCAGCCGACGGAGTTGAACAGGCACCACTCCCCCACAATCACCGGGAAGTATTCGCTCATCTCGGCGATCATCGGCGCATAGGTATTCCTCACGAAGTCGTCGTAGCCCTCCGCTGTCTGCGGGCAACCCATCGTTTCGGCGGTCATGAGGTATTGGTGGGTATCGAGGACCACGTTCTTAAACTCGGGCGCGAGCTTGCCGTCGGGGCCGCGCATGAAGTCCTTCCACTGTTCGATGTCGAAACCGTCGTGGAACACCACGACTTTGTCGGTCGGCAATGCGCCCTTGTCGGCGTCGCGCAGACGGTGGTAGGCGGTGATGTAGAAGTTCTTGAGCCAGTCGAATGCGATCGGGCCGGTGCCTTCGGCGAGTTCCGGATCGACCGCCTTGTAGCGTTCGGTCACGTTCGCCATCGGCCAGCAGGTGGTGGTGTTCGGCTCGTTGATGATTTCGATGCCCATCAGCGCCCGACGATGGCCGTACCGCCTGGCGAGGCGTTCGAGCACGGACAGCACGAATTCGACTTCGTCGGGCAGCTGCGCCCACTTGCACACGCCGGAGATGCCGCCGTTGTCGAAGCCGTTCTGGCTCATCGGCGCGGTGTGCAGGTCGATGAGGATGGTCAGACCGTATTTCTCGGCCCAGTTGAAGGCCTTGTCGAGTTCGTCGATGCAGCCGATGAACGGCGCGCGGTCGCCGAAGATGAAGTACGGCACGGGGATGCGCACGGAGTTCAGCCCCCACGATTTGATGGTGGCAAAGTCGCGCTCGTTGATGTATTCGGCGCGGTGGGTCCTGATGCGCGCCTCGTACACGGCCGGATCGAGTTGCGTCGGCAGATAGTATTCGTCATCGGCAGTGGTTCCATCGAATAATGCCGGGTTCATCCACTTTTCCAGAACCAGCCAGTTGCCGAGGTTCACGCCTTTGATGTAGTCGAGGTTCATATGCACTCCTTCGTACGTCATGCAGTTTCTATTACTTAGTAACTACTTAGTTATAGTCTAATACATTTCCGTTCCACACGCAACCCAATCTCGTCGGCATCCCACGGCGAAGGACTGCTCGGATAAGAAAAACCACCAATACAAACAAAGGTGCCCGCCGCGCATGGAGGGGATCCATCGCGGCGGGCACCTCATGGGCAGGACGTCGGTGATCGGCATATCGCCGGGAAAAAGGGAAAAACCGGCATTACGCGCGAGCCGACGCCGTATCACTCCGGCTCAGTCCAGCACGAAGGTGTTGAACGATCGCGGAGCAAGCGTTACCTTGAAGCCGCGTTCGGCGGCATCGGGATCGGCGAATGCGAACGGACGCTCCTCGTCGAGGGCATTCTGCACCACAACCACCACCGTGCCGTCCGGGTTGCGGAAGGCGATGGCCATCGAGTTGAAGTGGCCGGTGGTGCCGAGTACCTTCGCGCCGGGCCTGACGTAATGCGAGAAGTGGCGCATCACGTAGTATTCCGGATTGCGGCGCACCTCGTGCTTGTCGGCGGTGATGGTGAACAGGGAGTTCTGCCACCAGCCCCATGTGGAATCCTGGTCGTCGAGGATCATGTTCCAGTAGGTGTATGCGGTGGCGCCGTTGCGGAAGTAGTGGTTGATCAGGTGGAAGATGTACTCCGCGTACTCCCAGCTGTTGTCGCCGGTGCCGCATTCGGACTCCGACTGGATCAGCTCGATCTCCGGCCATGATTCGTGCGTGCGGGCGATGCAGTTCTGGCCGGCCCACTGGTAGGCGATGCCCTTGATGTACTTGCGTGCGCCGTCGTCGAAGAGGATGTTGTCGACGAAGCGGTTGTAGTTGTTGAGCGTCATGCCATAGCCGCCGCCGGTCCAGGCCATGTCCTCCGGGCCGTTGAGGGTGCCCAGCCAGATGTCGGTGTCGAGTCCGGCCTCGTCGAACGCCGGTCCGAGGTAGTCGCGGATGAACACCTTGAGCGCTTCGGAATCCCACAGGGCGCTCGGGAACTTCTGGTCGGCGAACACCTCGTTCTGCACGTGCAGCTGGTTCACGGTGATGCCGTGCTCGGCATAGGCCTGGATGTACTTGACGAAGTACTTGGCGTAGGCCTTCAGGTTCTCCGGGGTCTGCACGAGACGGCCGTAATTGTAGGCCTTCGGGCGCTTCATCCACGTCGGCGGGCTCCACGGACTGGAGAACAGCTGCATGTTCGGCTGCCATTCCTGTGCGCGGTGGATGTACGGGATCAGGGTCTGCTCGTCGTGTTCGACGGAGAAATGCTCCATCCCGTAGTCGCCGTCGACCTCGTCGTAGCTGTACCAGTGGTCGGCGAAGTCATTGGCTCCGACGGGGGCGCGGTTGAAGGTGAAGTTCATTTCGTCGGGGCTGAACAGCTCCTTGATGATCTGGTCGCGTTCGGCTTCGCTGACGTTCTGCAGCGGCAGCCAGCCGAGTTCGTTGAAGCAGCCGCCGAAGCCGCGCAGGGCCTGGTATTCGTTGCCGTCGAGCTGCAGGTCGGCCGCGGTGGTGGCGTTGGTGGATTCGATGTCGGAGGTTCGGTCGGCAAGCTTGTCGTCTTGCGTCGTTGCAATCCAGGTGGTCATGATGTTCCTTGGTATCGTCGTTGATAATTCGGATATGCGTTGATGGTTGGTATGGATGGGAGGCGGGGCGATTCGGTCCCGCGGAGGGGAGACGGCCTATGGCACGACCGTCTCCCCCGGTTTACAGCAGCTGTCTTACTTGACCTTCTTGATGGCCATGATGAAGAAGCAGCCGATGATGGCCAATACGATGGACGTCGGGAACGCGAAGTTGTAGCCGAGGTTGACCACGATGGCGGACATGACGACCGGGCCGCACATCTGGCCGAGGGTGGTGGCCATGTTCAGGATGCCCAGATCCTTGCCGGCCTCTTCCTTGTTCGGCAGCACGTCCACCAGCAGCGCCTGGTCGACGGCGGAGTAGACGGCGTAGCCGAGGCCTGCGATGCCGGCGAACAGGTACATGCCCATGGTGGACTTGAAGATCCACGGCATGGCGATGCCGACGGCGAAGAGCACGGAAGCGACGACGACCGGGACCTTGCGGCGGCCGATGAGATCGGAGACCGGGCCGGAGATGAAGGAGCCAACCAGGGACATGACCATCATGATCATGGACACGACGGACACGGTGACGGCGGATTCCTTGACGGACTGGCCGATGTAGTTCTGGATGATGTACAGCTGGTAGACGTTGATCATCTGGTAGGCCATGAGCATGCAGAAGCGGCCGGCGAACGCCTTGTAGAAGTCATGCGCGGTGGAGAACTTCGGCGGGCGGAAGGAGGAGAGGATGTCCTTGGCGGAGCCTTCGTCCTTCGGCAGGAAGTCTGCGGACTGCTCCTTCGGGATGATGATCACGGCGACCACGCCACCGAGGAACATGAGCACGCCGGCGACGGCGAAGCCCGGAATCAGGTTTTCGATGAACAGTGCGCCGAGCATGGTGCCGATCGGAGCGCCGATGGTGGAGCCGGCGCCGTAGAAGGCGGACATGGTGCCACGGATCTTGGAAGGCACGCGGTCGGACAGGATGGCGACCATCGGCGCGATCATGCAGTTCAGACCGAACATGCAGGCGCAGTAGAAGATGGTCAGCAGCACGGCGTTATGCGTGGTGCCGGTCAGGAACAGGGTGACGCCACCGAGCACGGCTCCGAAGAGGATCCACGGGGTACGGCGGCCGAAGCGGGAACGGGAGCGATCGGAGAAGTTGCCGAACATCAGGTTGGCGACCAGGGATGCGACCGCGGTGAACGCGTTGACGATGCCGACCAACGCATCGGCGTTGACGCCCGGGATGGTCTTGTAGTGCATGGGCAGCAGCACTGCGGAAACGATGCCCAGACCGGACATCCACAGCACTCCGAATACCAGGAAGCCTGCGCCGAAACGTGCGGCGTTCATCTTGGACAGCGGCTTGCCGGTTTCCGGGGACAGCGACGGATCCTTTTCCGCCGCGGCGATGTTGGCGTTGTAAGCGGCAAGGCGCTCCGCCTTGCTGGCGATTGCTTCACTCATGAAACTCTCTCCTTCGAATCATGCTTCAGTAGTGAACTTATGTTGTGTGCGATTCCGCACCTTAGCGGTGTATGTGGTGGTGGGACGGCCTCGCCCCATCTGTTAACTACCATGTGGTAACTAACGTGTTTTCAGTGTAAACCATCTTTCGCAAAGGCACAAGTCGACGTCATGTCATCGCCGTCTCAAAGCGTTTGCAAAACCGGTCGGACACTGTTCCATCCAGCTTCACAGTCACCGGTTTTTATTACCTAGTAACTGCTTAGTTAAAGCATATAACAAATCGTTTGTCTGCGATAATCCGGCGTGTTCCAAGGGTTTCCATCGTCTTCTTCTCCCCCTTCTTGTACCTTAGTAAGCACCAGATGAAGGAGAGCATATGCGTCGCCGCACCGAAAACAAACCCAGAAAGCGAATGAGCGCCGAGGATCGCAGGAAGGCGATTCTCGAAACCACGGTCTCATTCATCTCCCAGTTCGGTTTCTGGGGCTTCACCATACGCGATGTGGCCCAGGCTCAGAACATCACCGAAGCCGGCCTCCTTTACTACTTCAAATCCAAAGAACAACTGCTTGAGGAAACCCTCAAATACGCCGATCGGACCAATCAGATCGCCATCGCCGAGCATCTTGGCGTGCAGAGCGTGACCGGCGAAGTCCTTGACGACGGCATCGCATACCACTGCGATCTGGGGCTGAAGGCCATTTCCACGGGAACCGTGGAGACCAACGCCGACCGTCCGGAGATGGTCCGTCTCTACACCTTGCTGGAAAGCGAGGCGTTAAGCAAGGACCATCCCGTGCACGAGTATTTCGAACAGCGCGAAATCAATCTGCTGAAGGAATACGCGTTCGCGGCCGAGCGCGACGGTGTCGCCGATCCGGAGCGCACCGCGCTGCAGGTCCTGTCCGCGATGGAGGGTCTGCAGCTGCGCTGGCTCAACGGATCGCATGACGTCGACTTCGTCGGGGAATGGAAGGCCATCATCGACCTGCTCATCCCCTGACCCAGTGGGCCGACGCACCGCCACCGCTTTGCGGCTCAGCCGGCGATGACGACCACATTCCAGCGGCCGATCGTCAGCCTGTCGCCCACCTCGACCTTCGAGCCCTCCTTCAGAGCGATCGCCGCGGTGGCGGATTCATCGACGGTGCCGTCGGTGCCCACCACCACCGGAGCGACCACCACATCGCCCGACACCGGGCTGTCGATGGTGACCTCGTCGGCGGAGTAGTTGAGCAGATACGTCACCTGCTCGCCGCGGGCGTTCGTTCCGCGGCGCACCGTCACCTGTCCGGCGAGCGCGGTGCCGGCATCGGCGATGCCCGCGTGTTCCACGGCTTCACGCAGGACGGCGCGGATGGTGTCGGCGTCGAGCAGGGTGGCGATCCATTCGGCGTCGCCCTTGCCGAAGCCATGTCGGGTCACCGCGGCGTAATCCTTCCACGCGTAGTGGCCGTAGCTGGCGAGCACGTCGGTGCCGTCGAATGGGGTGACCAGTTCGATGAGCGCCTGCGCGTCGCTTGCCGGGGTTTTGGCGAGCGTTCCGGCGAATTCCACGGATACGTGGCCGTTCGGGCGGGTGAATTGGTTGTAGGTCATGCCGAACACGTCGGTGAGGTTGTGCGGCGCGCGGTCGTGCCATACGGTCACCTCGTCGTCGGTTACGAAGGAGCGCATGGTGGAGACAAGGTGGCCGCCGCTGGAGACGAATTCGCGCAGACGGTCGGTTGTTTCCTGCGGAGTGCAGTACAGTGCCGGGGTCACGATCATCTCGTATTTGGCCAGGCGTTCGGCCGGCGCGTCGGACGGGATGAAATCGCATTCCACGTTGAGTTCGAACAGCGCGTCGTAGATGTTGCGCACCACGTCGTTGTACTTGAGGGTGCCGCCGAACGGGAAGCCGGCTTCGATGAGGAACCAGTCGAGCGCGGTCAGCGATTCGTTGCTGACCATGATGGCCACCTTGTTGTGCTTCTTCAGGTGGACGAGCCGCTCTCCCACTTCCGGTTTGGCGATCTCGCGGCCGAACACGCCCGCCTCGCGGTAGGTGGGATTCGGTTCGAGGTCGTGGCTCAGCAGGCCCTTCCAATATGTTTCAAAGGAATTGTGGATGGAGTGCCAGTGCCAATATTCCACCATGTCGGCGCCGGAGGCGAGGTGGGAGTAGGCCTGCAGGCGCAGCTGGCCCGGGAACGGCACCCAGCCGTGCTGGCCCTGGGCCTCCGTTTCGAGCACCAGGTAGTTCCTGCCGTCCTTGGTGGAGCGGGTCATGTCGCCGCCGAAGGCGATCTCCCTGCCGGTCAGGTCGTCCTCGGTGGGGTGGTAGATGTCCACGCCGGTGATGTCCACGGCGGTCGAGGCCTTGAAGTGGTCGACGGCCGGCTGCACGCCGTAGGAGTATCCGCGCCATTCGAAATCGAAGTTGTGGGTGATGAACTGGTCGTCATGCGCGTATTCGCGCACGATGTCGGCCTGCCACTGCAGGAAGGCGCGCACCTGGTCGCGGCGGAACTTGTCGAATTCGCCGCCCAGGGACTCGTTGATGGTGGCGGTCACGTCCGGGAAGTCCTCCCAGGAGTCGATGCGGTTGGACCAGTAGTCGAGGCCGAAGTGGTGGTTGAGCTCGTCCAGATCGCCGTGGAACTTCTCGCGCAGATACTTGACGAACAGGCGCTGCATGTCTTCGGAGACGGAATCGTAGTATTTCGTCTCGTTGTCCACCTGGTAGCCGATGACGGCCGGATGGTCGGCGACGTGGGAGATGAGCTTGCGGATCACACGTTCGCCGTAGAAGCGGTAGGTGGCGTTGACGATGTCCATGATCTGGCGCGCGCCATACTTGCCCTGTCCGTTCGGCGTGACCGCGAGCACGCTCGGGTCGAGCTTGACGAGCCAGCTGGGCACCGCGTAGGTCGGCGTGCCGACGATGACGTCGATGCCGGCACGCTGCGCGGCGTTAAGCGCGCGGTCCACATAGGTGAAGTCGAACACGCCCGGTTGCGGTTCGCAGGTGCTCCATGTGGATTCGGCGATGCGGATGACGTTCAGTCCCGCGTCCTTCATCATCGCCATGTCCTCATCGATGTGATCAATGCCCTTCATCATGAGATATTCGTCGTAGTATGCGGCGCCGAACAGAATGTGGTCTGCTTCGTAACGGCCCATGACTCCTCCATCGTCCTCGTTGACTTTTATATCTAACGGTTATTAGATATAAGAACTATATATCTTCCGAAACAAATCGTCAACTGTCGCAGATTTTCAGGCGTTTCTTAACTAACAACCATTAGATATATGTCTTCGGAAGGCTTACCGATATCCGTCCCACACCGGCGAGGGGAAGATCATCCGCTCGAAGACGAGCCACTCGTCGTACAGGTCGATCGGCGGCTTGCGCGTCCACCGCAGCTGGATGCCATCCATCGCCTCGATGCATTGCCGCACGATCGGCCGCATATTGTCCCATCCGCCGATCTGCGGCGGCAACTTCCATGCGAACCGCGAATAATGCTCCCACGTCAGATCCGGTCGGTTTTCGAAATACTCGTGCAGTGGATGGTCCGCGTTGAACGATTCGGTTTCCAAAACCATGTACAGCTGCAGCAGACTGCGGCGTTGCGCATTGTAGCGGACCAGAAACCGCAGATATGCGGGAAACAGCATGCCGTCAGAATCGCTGCCGGGCAATCCCGACTTGGCGAAGTCGGCGGGTGTGCCCTGCTGGTCGTAGTTATCGGTGACCAGCAGCGACAACAACCGTTCCTTGTTGCCGATGTAGTGCAGCAGTCCGGGCTGGCTCATGCCGATGGCGTCGGCGATGTCCTTGAGCGACGTGCCGTAGTACCCCTTCTCGCCGATCAGCTTGCCCGCCGCCGCGATGATTTCGCGTTTGCGCTCTTCGGGCGATTTACGAACCCGCTTTTTCCCCTCGGTAACCATATGGAACAGCGTACCATCGGACGGGCCCTCGGCCGGTCACGCCTGGAAGACGTCCGGATGCTTCGGGTCGCCCGGTTCGTCGGCGAGCACACCCTCAAGGCCGAGAAACTCCTGCCAGAATTCCAACGAATTGCCGTATGGGATGGCCTGGCTTCCGCGTGCCTGCAGGTTCGCCTTGGCCTCGAACACGTCCTCCTCGCGGATGCCGTCGAAGTAGCTTTCCAGTCGGTCGAGATTCGTCGGATCGTAGAACAGCGAGCCGATGATTTCAGTAAGCCGCTCGGCGCGGGCCACCGGCAGCGAATCCCAGTGGCGGAATTCGATGAAGTTCTTCAAACGCACGTCGTTGAAGTGCGTGGAGATCACATGGTTGATCTCGTACGCGTTGAGCTCGCGGTCCGGGTACACGTCGTTCGCGTTCTCGTAGAACGCCGGATGGTGCAGATCGGTGCCGGGCACCGCCAGCGCTTCGGGCGTGTGCGTCAGGTCGGCGAACATCATCGGCGTGGACAGCACATCCACCGCGTAATCCTCCCAACCGAAACGTGGATCGAACAGGCCAGGAATGACGTTCGTGCGCTGGAAATCGAGATAATCCCACATGCGCTGGCGTAGCAGCGGATAAGGATTCTCCCCACCTTCGAAATACGGAGTGTTACGGAAGAACCATGCCAGAATCGGGCCGATCACCGTGCCCAACCGCAGTTTGGCGATCGCGTCCTGTTCCGAAACGTAGTCGATGCTGACCTGTGTCGAAGCGGAGCAACGCATCATGCACGGACCGAACTGTCCGACACGTCCCAGGTAGGCGGTCATCGCCTTGTATCGGTCCTTCGGATTGACGGGAATGTCGGCGTAACTGGATTTCGGTTGGTAACCATAGTTGACGAGTCGGAAACCAAGTTCTTCGAGGATGGGGTCGACTTCGCGGCGGAACGCGCCGTACAATGTGGCGAGCTCCTCCGGCTTGTGCAGGATGCCGATGGACGTTTCCAACTGTCCGCCCGGTTCCAAAGATACGGAGATGCCGTCACGGGCGAGTCCGACCAGTCGCCCGTTTTCCCAGTATTCCTTGTTTTCGTCGTAATACGGGCGGATGCGGTTGAGCAACGCTTCAATGCCGTTGCTTTCGTAGTAGGTCACCGCGGTATCGTCGCTGTTATGTACCGGCAGGTGTTCGATTTCCACGCCAAAACCGCCGGTGCCGCGCTGTTGGCAGCCGGATTCGAAGAATTTGATAAGGCTTTCCACATGCTTCGGATTCGGCTCGGTCAGCAGGTGCGCGTACGTGATCTTTGGCGTTGTCATAGTGGCCATCCTAACGAAAAGCGCCATTCGCAACGCAGGCTACGCTATACGGAAAATCGATAACCGACCATCATTCCCCATCGATTTGGCTGGCGATTTGAATGCCGATTCGACGACCATCGATTTTACGATCGCCGAATCAGCCGTCGATTTGGCGGCTCAGATACCGTCGAACCGACGTCGGAAAGTTTCCCAACGTCGGTTCGACGGAAATAAGAATGGCGATTCAAGCGGCCTTCTCGCTGTTGCGCGCCTCTTCGGCTGCGCGGTGCGCCTTCTTGGCAGCGGAGATCATCAGCTTGATGCGGTTGAGCTGGTTGGCTTCCGAAGCGCCCGGATCGTAATCGATGGACACGATGTTGGCTTCCGGATGCAGTCGGCGGATCTTGCCGAACATGCCTCGGCCTGTCACGTGGTTCGGCAGGCAGGCGAACGGCTGCGCGCACACCACGTTCGGGCATCCCGATTCGATGAGTTCCAGGATTTCCGCGGTCAGCAGCCAGCCTTCGCCGGCCTGCACGCCCACGGACGTGACCTCGTCGGCCTTCTTGACCAGTTCAGGCATCGGCAGATCCTGCGAGAACTTGCCGTGAGCCAGATCGATCGCCTCGCGTACCGGAGCGTTGTACAGGTCGAGGCCCTTGCGCATCAGCGCATAGCCGATCTTGCTGCCGCCCATGCCGAGGTAATGCTCGTTCCAGTCGGAAATGTACGGTCGGGTGGTCATGAATTCCATGATGCCCGGCACCACGGCCTCGCAATCCTGCGATTCGATGACGTCGACCACATGGTTGTTGGCGTCCGGCTGGTACTTGACGAGGATCTCGCCGACCACGCCGACGCGCACCTTGCGCGGCTCGTCCTTCAACGGCAACGAGTCGAACGACTTGACGATCTCCTTGACGAGCGTCGGATACGGCAGGTATTCCTTGCCTATGAACTTGCGTGCCGTCTTGGAACGACCGTGGTGTTCGAGCGTCTCGCGCACGATGGTGTCCCACGTCTTGTACAGCTGGTTCGCGCTGCCGGGTGTCACTTCGTACGGACGCACGCGGTACAGGCACTTCATCAGCAGATCGCCAACGATAAGCGCCTTGATGGCACGATGCAGCAAAGCCGGCGTGGCGGTGAAGCCCGGGTTGTCCTCGATGCCCTGCGTGGAGATGGCGATCACCGGAATCTGCGGATAACCGGCGTCCACCAGCGCCTTGCGAATCAGGCCGAAGTAGTTGGTGGCACGGCACATGCCGCCGGTCTGCGTGATCGCAAGCGCGGTGTGGTCCGGATCGTATTTGCCTTCCAGAATCGCGTCCACGAGCTGACCGATGACCATGATGGCCGGATAGCAGGCGTCGTTGTTGACGTATTTCAGGCCGGTTTCGACGTCCTCTCGGCTGGCATGCTTGAGGATGTCGAACTTGTAGCCGCCGGAGCGGATGACGGATTCCACCAGAGAGAAGTGGATCGGGCTCATCTGCGGAGCCACGATGGTGTAGTCCTTCATGTTCTTGCCGAACGGGATGCGGTTCGCGTACTTGGACAGGGTCGCCGAGTTGTGTGCGGACGCGCCCTTGCCATTTGTCTGCGTTTTGGCGGTTTCTTGCGATTCGCCCTTGCCGTTTTCCGCCGCGCGCTTGGATGCGGCCGTGACGGCTTCGGTGAGTTTCGGATTGGCTTTCATGACGGTGTCGAGCATGACCTGGCGACCGGGGGTCGGCGCTTCGGTGCCGGTCTTGCGGAATCCGTCGTTCTTCTTGTTGCGTTCACGCTCTTCGACGGCCGCCTTAAGCGAGCGCAGACGGATTTTCGCCGCACCCAGGTTGGAGACCTCGTCGATTTTGAGCATGGTGTACACGTCGGCCTTGTCCGCCAGGATCTCGGACACCTGGTCGGTGGTGATGGCGTCGAGGCCGCAGCCGAAGGAGTTGAGCTGCACGAGCTCGAGTCCCGGATAGGATGCGACGAAGTTGGCCGCCGCGTACAGACGCGCATGGTAGGCCCACTGGTTGGTGACGCGCAATGGCATCTTGGTGACCTTGCGGTCGTCGACGTGGCGGAAGCCGTTCGCGTTCTTCTTGCGGGGATCCTCTTCGCCTTCGGCGAGGAATTCGCTCAGGTTGAGCTTCTCCCCCGGCTGCAGTTCGCAGATGGAGTCTTCGGACAGCACCACCATGCCGAGCGCGCAGATGGTTTCCGGAATGCCGTGGTTGATTTCCGGGTCGACGTGGTATGGGCGGCCGGCGAGCACGATGCCCTTGCAGTCGTGTTCCTTCATGTAGGCGAGGGCCTTGAGGCCTTCCATCTGCACGTCGTGCTTGAACACTTCGTTTTCGGCGTAGGCGGCCTTGACCGCGGTTTCGGCTTCCTCGCGGGTCACGTTGGCCCAGGCGAATTCCTCGACGATGCGGTCCACCATGAGCTCATGGTTGGCCATGTTGAAGTACGGGCGCATGTAGCGCACGCCTTCCTCGCGCAGTTCGGGCATGTTCGCGCCGATGACCACCGGATAGTTGGCCACGACCGGGCAGTTGTAGTGGTTGTCGGTGTTGGGAACGAAGTTCTCCTCATAGCTCACGCACGGGTAGAAGATCGTCTTGATGCCCTTGTTGAGCAGCCACTTGATATGGCCGTGCACGAGTTTGGCCGGGTAGCAGATGTTTTCGGAGGCGATCGATTCGATGCCGGTTTCGAACAGTTCGTGCGAGCTGCGGCCGGAGATCATCACCTTGAAGCCGAGCGAGGTGAGCAGCGTGAACCAGAACGGGTAGTTCTCGTACATGTTGAGCACGCGTGGAATGCCGATTTCGCCGCGGGTGGCCTTCTTGTCGGTCAGACGACGGTAGGCGAAGCAACGCTTGTATTTGTAGTCGTACAGGTTGGGCCTGTCGGAACGCTGCTTCTTGGAATCGCCGCCGCGTTCGCAACGGTTGCCGGTCACGTAGCGGGAGCCATCCTGGAACGTGGTGATGGTGAGCTTGCAGTGGTTCTGGCATAGCTTGCACACGTCGCGTTCGGTGGTCATGGACAGGTTGTCGAGCTCGCTGCCGGACACGATGCTGGACGCGGTATGCGTGACGCCGTCGATGTCGACGGTCTTGCCTCCGTCGGCGTCCGCGTCACCATCGTCGAGTCCGTCGGCGATGTCGGTGTAATGCATGCGCGCGGTCAGCGCGGCACCGTATGCGCCCATCAGGCCGGCGATGTTCGGTCGGGTCACCTCACGTTCGGTGAGCAGCTCGAAGGCGCGCAGCACGGCGTCGTTGAGGAACGTGCCGCCCTGCACCACCACGGTGTCGCCCAGCTCGCCGGAATCGCGCAGCTTGATCACCTTATAAAGCGCGTTGCGCACCACGGAATAGCACAGGCCGGCCGCGATGTCCTCCATCGAGGCGCCTTCCTTCTGCGCCTGCTTGACGGAGGAGTTCATGAACACGGTGCAGCGCGAGCCCAGGTCGACGGGATGTGTGGAGTTGAGCGCGGCCTGCGTGAACTCCTCAATCGTCAGTCCCATGGACTGCGCGAACGTCTGCAGGAACGAGCCGCAGCCGGACGAACAGGCCTCGTTGACGGCGATCGAATCGATCACGCCGTCGGAAATCGCCAGATACTTCATGTCCTGGCCGCCGATGTCGATGACGGCGGTGACGCCAGGTGAAACCATTTCCGCGCCGCGATAGTGCGCCATGGTCTCCACCACGCCCTCGTCCAGGTGCAGGCCGGTGGTGATGAGGCCTTCGCCGTAGCCGGTGGCGCAGGATCGGGCGATCCACGCGCCTTCCGGCAGCTGGCTTTGGATCTGCTTGACGATGTTGACGGCGGCCGTCAGCGGGCTGCCTTCGTTGGTGGCGTACGACGACCATACGATTTCGCGGTCGTCGTTGACGAGCGTCGCTTTGATGGTGGTCGAGCCCGCGTCGATGCCGAGGAAGTGCGGGCCTTGCGCGCCATCCAAAGTGCCGATGTGCACGTGCTCGCGATGATGGCGATTGTTGAACGCCTCGCGATCCGCTTCGGTCGGGAACAGCGGAGGCATGGTGGGGGTGTTGGCCGGCAGATTCTTCAGATCTTCAAGGCTTTTCAGAATATCGGCGCAGGTGCGTGCTTCGAAATGCTGGCCTTCCTCGAGTTGGTCCGGTTCGCCGGCGAGCAGCGCGGAGCCGAACGCCACGTACAGGTGCGCGTCGGTCGGCACGATGAATTCGTCGACTTTGCCTTCGAGCGCGCGGTGGAACGCCTCGCGCAGCTCGGACATGAAGAACAGCGGACCGCCCAGGAAGATGACGGTGCCGTGGATTGGTCGGCCGGACGCCAGACCTGCGATGGTCTGCGTGGCGACCGCCGTGAAGATGGATGCGGCCAGATCGGGCTTGGCCGCGCCGTCGTTGATGAGCGGCTGAAGATCGGTTTTGGCGAACACGCCGCAACGGGAGGCGATCGGATAGAGCGTCTCGTAATGCTTGGCCATGTCGTTGAGGCCCGCCGCGTCGGTGTCGAGCAGGGTGGCCATCTGGTCGATGAACGCGCCGGTGCCGCCTGCGCAGGAACCGTTCATGCGCTGTTCCGGAGTCGGCTTCAGATATGTGATCTTGGCGTCCTCACCGCCAAGTTCGATAATGACGTCGGCTTGCGGATATTCCTCGTCGATGGCGCGGGTCTCGGCGATGACCTCCTGCACGAACGGCACATGGAGATTATCGGCCAAGGCAAGGCCGCCGGAACCGGTGATGGCCAGACGAATCGGCTCGTCGCCGCGGCCACGGGCCTCAAGTTCTTTGTGGATGTCCTCCAGCAGGCCCGCCACGGTGGCACGCACGTTGGCGTGGTGGCGACGGTAATCGGAGAAGAGCACCGCGTCGAGCGAATCGGTCTGATCGAGCACCACGGCCTTCACCGTGGTGGAACCGATGTCAAGACCTACGCGCAACGGCTTCGTATCGCAGGTGTTGTCTGCGGTAACTGCTGCTTCGACCATGTACTGTACCTCTATCGTTCTCATCCGCCGGGTTGCGTCCGTGCCAACACGAACGCCCTGCCCCGGTTATCCAAGTATGTAATGGTAGTCTGTGCCCCTGCCTAATTCGGCACGGTATCGCATAAAGTGCACGACACGACGCATAATTAGACAACGAATATAGTCAGCTTGCCTAATTCCAACCGTTCGTATACGAACCGTTCAAAACCATTCAGGAAGCCGCCCCCTCCCCCGCAGCGCGGTCCTTGCCGTAGATTTCGGGAATGAACCGCGTCTGATCGTGTAGTTTCGACCACAGCACCACCTGCCCGCTTTCCAACGACTTGGGCACATCGATGATGCGCTGGTTGGAGCTGCCGCGAAACTGCAGCAGCGAATCGTGCAGATCCTTGATATACCGGCCATCCACGAGGATATCGATCTGTTCGAGCAGTTCACGCTTGTCGGGGCTTTCGCCTTCGCGCATGAGCTCCTCCCACGTGTAGCCCGTCCAGCACCAAATGTCCTTGGTGCGGCCGAACCGCTCCCGGATCTTGCGTGAAAGCGGCAGCAGCACGCCGGTGTTGAGCAGCGGCTCGCCCCCGAGGAAGGTGATGCCCTGCACGTACGGCAGGCTCAGATCGGCCATGATCTGAGCTTCGAGCCGGTCGTTGTATTCGTGGCCGGCGCGGAAATCCCAGATCGACGAGTTGTAGCAGCCTTCGCAGTGGAATGGGCAGCCGGAGACGTACAGCGAGCAGCGGATTCCCTCGCCATCGGTCATGAGGAACCGCTTGTAGTCGGCGATCATGTTGTGGCTCATCGCGTTCGTCCATTGTCCGGCGCGCGGGTTGCTGGCGCGGTTTGTCGGAATGAACGGCCCGCGGCCGGTTTCGCCGGCCGCGAAATCACGGCGAGACACAGCGGGATCGGCGCTGCTTACCATACGTTGCTCCTGAATTGCCTGTTGTTTTGCGATTATTGCGATTGATTACTTGGCTTCCTCGAACCATTCGCGTTCGGAACCGTCGTCAAGGGTGACATGGCCGGTTTCGCCGCTCATGTGCTTGACGCGGTGCGCGATTTCCTCGTGTCGGCCGTGCACCATCGGGCGCTGCACCGGATTGCCGAGGTAGCCGCAGGTGCGCTTGGTCACGTTGCAGCGGTCCGGGTCGGAGTTGCCGCATTCGGGGCACTTGAAGCCTTCTTCGGTCGGTTCGAAGTCACCTTCGAAACCGCATTCGTAGCAACGGTCGATTGGCGTGTTCGTGCCGAGATAGCCGATGCCGATGGTGTAGGCGTAGTCCCACACCGCTTCGAGCGCCTTCGGATTGGCCTGCAGGCACGGGAATTCGCAGTAGTTGATGAAGCCGCCGGACGCGTAGTACGGGAAGTCCTTCTCGTAGTCGAGCTTCTCCATCGGCGTGGGCTGCAGCCACACCGGGTAGTGGAAGGAGTTGGTGTAGAAGTCGTGGTCGGTGACGCCGTCCACTTCGCCGAACTTCTCGCGGTCCATGCGGTTGAAGCGGTCGGTGAGCGATTCGGCCGGCGTGGAGTACACGGAGTAGTGGTAGCCTTCCGCGGTGCTCCAATCCTTGCACAGCTCGTTCATGCGCTTGACGATGGACAGTGCGAATTCCTTGCCTTCCGGATCCCAGTCGTGGTCGCGCATCCAGTCCTTGCCATAGAACACGCTGGTCGCCTCATACAGGCCGATGTAGCCGAGGGACACGGTGGCGCGTTCGTTGCGGAACAGCTGATCAACGCTGTCGTTGGCGCCGAGACGGCCGAATGCGCCGAAGCGGAACAGGGTCGGGGCGTTGACCGGAGTGGCCTGCTTGCAACGCATGATGCGGAACTGCAACGCCTGATGGGCGACGGTCATGCGCTCGTCGAAGATCTTCCAGAAGCGGTCCTTGTCTCCGTGGGATTCCAATGCGATGCGCGGAATGTTCACGGTGACCACGCCGAGGTTCATGCGGCCGTCCTCGACATCCTTGCCGGTCTTCGGGTCGATCCAGCCCTGCAGGAAGGAACGGCAGCCCATCGGCGCTTTGAAGGAGCCGGTGATCTTCACGATGTTCTCGTAGAAGATGACGTCCGGGTACATGCGCTTGGTGGCGCATTCGAGGGCCAACTGCTTCAGGTCGTAGTTCGGGTCGCCCGGATCGGCGTTCACACCGTGCTTGATGGTGAAGACGAGCTTCGGGAAGATGGCGGTGTGATGCTCGGAACCGAGGCCGCGGATGCGGTTGAGGAAGATGGCGCGCTGGATTTCGCGCGCGAACCAGTCGGTGCCGAGACCGAAGCCGACGGTCACGAACGGGGTCTGGCCGTTGGACACACGGTTGGAGTTGATCTGGTATTCCATGGTCTGCATGGCGTCGTAGATGGCCTTGCGGGTCTGAATCTTCGCCCAGATCTCACGCAGCTGCTGCAGACGGTCGGACGTCTTGTCGAACGGCTCGTCCATCGGCAGTGCCGGACGGTCCTTTTCGAAGTGCAGGCGCTTCGGCTCGACGGCCTTGGCCATGCGCACCTGACGTTCGGCGATCTCGATCGGCAGATCGTCGGGCATGATCTCGTGGGCCTGCTCAAGGAACTTGTCGTAGTCCTTCTTGGCGTATTCGGCGAAATGCTCGTCGGCGCGGTTGGCGGTCTGGCCACCGTACTGGCTGGAGGCCACGTCCTTCATGATCTGGGTGATCTGCGTGGCGGCGATGGAGATGCTGTTCGGCGAACCCATCGGCGCGTTGCCGAGGGTGAAGCCGTTGGCGAGCATATCCCAGTAGTTCGGCAGCGAGCAGTTGGACTGCGCGGTGAACGGCGAGTAATCGGCGTCGTGGAAGTGGATGTCGCCCTTCATGTGGGCGTTGGACACCGCGTCCGGCAGCATGGAGAAGGCGGACGCCTTGGACACCGCGCCGGCCAGCAGGTCACGCTGGGTGGAGTAGACGTTGGAGTCCTTGTTGGCGTTCTCGCGCACCAGAGCCTCGTCACGGTTCACCAAGCGGCGCACGGCCTCGTTGATGTCCGTGGCCTTGGCGCGCTCGATGTCCTTGTTCAGACGGTAGTTGGTGTAGGTGCGGGCCACGTCGTACAGATGGTCCTCGATGAGCCCATGCTCCACGAGGTTCTGGATGTCCTCGATCTTCGCCGGACCGTTGTAACGGTCCTTGATTTCGGCCTCGACCTGATTGGCGATGTCGCGAATCAGCCGTTCCTCCTGAGGACCGATTTTCTTGTCGAGGTCGGCGAAAGCCGATTTCACCGCGCTGATGATGTTGATCGGATCAAAATCGACCACACGCCCGTCGCGCTTCTCGACAAGCACCTTGACCATTTCCGGCGCGTTCTCGGTTTCGGTCGCAACGCCTTCCAGAGTCTGGGTTTCCATGTATATTTCCTTTCCGGGCCGGACCCATCCGGCCAGGTTTCATGCTTCGTCCGCATGCCCGTTCGTACCTACAGATGCACACTCTACGCCAAGGTCGGCACTAAATGTAGTGTCACCACGCCGCTAGAGAAACTATATATTCTACTTTTGGCGAGATTTCGCCATTTTTTGCCTTGTGTGACAAAAGTAACGATTTCATCTCGGAGTGTCGTTTTGACACAGCCCCACACACCGTACTATCTTCACGCACGGAGCATTCGCAACACTCGAACATATGTTCCATTTGTCCGCAAGATGATGGAATCTTGACTTATGACTTGGAACCCGGATTACAACCCACCGACGGCACAGCAGACGTCGAAGCCGCTGCCCCGTCTGGCGTCGGAAACCACCGCCGACAACCCTTGGCCGGTGAGCCTGCTCAGCGAGAAGTTCTACACGGCGGTCGAACGTTGGCCCTCCGTATGGGTGGCCGGGCAGATCACGCAGATCAACACGCGTCGTCAGGGAAGCGCCTACATCACGCTGCGCGACGACCAGCAGGACATCGCTATGGAAGTCAACGGCTTCGGACGGTTCGCCGCGGCGGCGGCGCCGTTTGTGCAGGGCGACCGTGTCATCATCCACGGCAAGCCGAACGTGTGGATGAAGCGCACGTCGCTGTCGTTGCGCGGCGACGCGATCATCGCGGCCGGCGCGGGCGGCAGTCTGAAGGCCATGATCGACGAGCTGCGCAAGAAGCTTAAGGGAGAAGGTCTGTTCGACGCCGATCGCAAGAAGCCGTTGCCGGAATTTCCTCATTGCATCGGCTTGATCTGCGCGCCGCAGGCACGTGCGGAAGGCGACGTCATCACCAACGTGCGTCTGCGTTGGCCCGTCGTCGGCTTCAAGGTGACGCATGTGCACGTGCAGGGCGAGCAGTGCCCGTCGGACGTGGTAGCGGCCATCCGGCAGCTGGATGCCGATCCAGATGTGGATGTGATCATCGTGGCGCGTGGCGGCGGCGCTTTCGAAGATCTGATTGGCTTTTCCGATGAGAACGTGGTGCGCGCCGCGGCGGCGGCCCACACTCCCCTGATTTCCGCCATCGGGCATGAGGACGATTGGACCCTGCTGGATTTGGTGGCCGACCTCAGGGCCTCCACGCCGACCGACGCAGCGAAGAAGGTCGTGCCGGACGTGCATGAGCAGATGCAGCTGATTCAGGTGAACCTGGACCGCATGCGCATGCGCATCGACGCCACCGTCTCCAACGAGACCAGGCTTATCGAAGGCTACGCGAACCGTCCAAGCCTCACCCAGCCGCTCACCATGTTGGAACCGCATCAGCGTTTCATCGATGACGCAAGAACCCGCATGAGAATCGGCCTGACACGTATTCTTGACGACGCAAGCCTCACCATCGAAAAAGCGCACGCCTCACTGACTGCGCTCAGCCCGCAATCCACCCTCAACCGAGGCTATGCCGTGGTGCAGGGAGCCGACGGTCACGTAATCGACGATGCGAGCGCCGTGAACACCGGCGACCAGCTCACCATGACATTGAAGCACGGCATGATCGTATCCGAAGTCACCACCGTAACGAAGGAGCAGCAATGACCAACGAAACCACCCCCGCATCCAGCCTGACCGACAAGGAACGCGAAGCCATCGCGCAGATGCCATACGAGGAGGCGCGCGACAAGCTCATCCAGGCCGTGCAGGCGTTGGAGGCGGGCGGCCTGAACCTCGACCAGTCCATGCGGCAGTGGGAGATCGGCGAGGCGTTGGCCAAGCGCGCGCAGAGCCTGCTTGGCGAGGTCCGAGCCAAGCTCGACGCCGCGCAGGCAGAGCAGGCCACCGCGGCCAACACCGCAGGCACGCAAGACAATCTGGCCTGAGCATCCGTTGCGGCACAGCCGCTCCCCTCACCTACGGACGTTCCACCGGAACGTCCGTCAAACGGCTTGAGCCCGAACAATCAGGTCCGATTACCCGTCATGTCGAGTCCATATTGTGTGTACAATGGTGACTCGTTGCCTCAGTAGCTCAGTGGATAGAGCACTTCTCTCCTAAAGAAGGTGTCGTAGGTTCGATTCCTATCTGGGGCACTTTTTCATATCCCCGTACATTGTCGGCGCGCATCGCCATCGGCAGCATCCAAGATCAATCGCACGTCCGCAATCCGGACAACACCATCTCACCGCCACCCTCCAGCACAGGCACAATGACCCTCCCTCTGTTATAGTGGCAAACGGATACTTAAGCGGTTGAGTGAATGTATCCAAAAGGTTCCCCCTTCTGCTATGGAAGCATCGGAAAGCAACCGCACAACCCATACATCACCTTTGGAAGACCAAGGGATCAGCATGCAAGACATACCATATTTCTCTATTGTGGAACGGCTGGCGCACACGAATCCGGTAGGACAGTTGCCCGGACCGCTCTCCTACAAGCTGCTCGACCAGTTCACCATGCCGATGCTGCCCACAGAACCGCAATGCACGAACGTCATCGCCTGCATCTGATATTCGAATAACATGCCGGTCGTCACCGTCTAGCCACGGGCTTAGCCGACCCGCACAATCGCCAGCAGCGCTTTGTGGTCGCTGCCGTCCACTTTGACTGTGCGCACCTGTCCGACCTGCATGCCGGAATCCAGTACGATATGGTCGATTCCGGCGAACGACGGCACGTAATCGACATTCGCAGGCCATGAGAATTTCAATCCCTCGCCGGCCTGACGGGAGGCGTCGGAGAAACGGTTTCCCAGAATGTTGCGGAACGGCGTATGGTCGTACGTCGCGTTGAAATCACCCATGAAAACGTACCGTCGGCTAGTGTCGAAACGTAGTTTCGCCAGTTCGTCGAGCGACCGCTTCCACTGCTGCCAGTAATCGTTCGTCGGCGACGTGGTATGCACGGATACGAAACGCACCTGCGTGGCTCCCCCATTGAACGAAACGGTGCCGCCCGGCATGAACGACGCGCTCGAATCGACATCGTCATCGGAAGGGTCGTCAAGCGGACTCGCCGACCAAAGGCCGTTGCCGTACACGCCGTCCGAACTCGACACCTGCGCATAGGGCAGATACGAGGCGATGCCGGCACGGTTCAGATCGTCCACGAAAGCGTCGGTCGTCTCCTGCAACGCAAGCACCTCGACGTGTTCGCTGCGCACCAGATCCACGATCTCACGCGCATCGGCGCGCCCTTTGTACACATTGCACGTCATCAGCCGCGCGTAGCCGTCATCCGTGTTGACGGTTTCGCCGGACGCCGCCGCGACTGCGGCACGTGGCAGTTTCGAAGGCTGGTAGAAGAACGGATACTGCCAGAACGCCTGCAACGCAATCGCCAGAACGGCCATCACGATGGACACCGTACGTTTGGAGACGATGGCGCAGACGAGCGCGATTACGGCGAGCAGCGTGAACCATGGCACTAGGGAGACGACGATCGGCATATACGGCAACGCCTGCAGTTCTTCCGGCAGAATGTGCGTGACAGTGCCCAGCAGCGCGGCGAGCGCGAATATGAAGGCAATCACCGCGCAGATGAAGTTGCGTACGCGATGCGTTTTCGTCTTATTCAGCGTGCGTAGCGGCTTGACCGGTCTCGTTGCGGCCGGTTTTGCTTTAGCCCGATTCGCTTTGGCCGACGCTTGCGATTTGCCCGTTGCCGGCCCTTGCGGCTGGCGTGTTTTTGCCTGAGCCATACCATTCCCTTGTTTTTTCGGAACGCACGTCCGCGACCATCCATGTCCGCCCGTGTCCGTTTATGTCCGTTCCGTTGATGTTCCGACGGTTTCCTTCACGCCTTCGGCTTAGTCGTCGAGGCCGAGCTCGTGGCGGATGCCGTCGATGATGATGCGGCTGGCGGTGGTGCCGCGTTCACGCGCGTTTTCCTGCAGCATCATTTTCAGATCGGATGGAATTTTGAAACTCATGAGCACACGTTCGCCGTTGCCGTTGCCATTGCCACGGCTGCGGGTGTCCTGCACGCTGGTCAGCGGAGCGGTGAACGCTGCCTTCGCACCACCGTTCGGTTTTCTAATGGCCATCAGGCGATCGCCTCCTCAAGTTCGAGATACACGTCTTCATACCCATTGAGATTGCTGGGAAATGCGTGGCCGATGACTTTCTGCATGCCCACGCGCTTGGGTACGGACGCGTCGAAGACGCTGGCGCCGCGTTCGCGGATGAGATTGACCGCATTGCCGGCCAGCTTGTTGTTTTCCACTTTGAGCAGCAGCAGCGCGTACGGTTTGCCGGCCGCGTCGAGGCTTTCCGCGGTTTCGAGCGCATGGCTCAGTTCGAATGGCCCCTGGGTGGCCGGAACGATGACGAAATCGGCCACATCGCAGGCCACGTCCACCACGTTGCCGGCCGGCGGGCAGTCGATGATGACGAGTTCGTCATCCGCCATGGTTTTGCGCAGTCGTTTCAGTTTGCCGATATTGGCGGAGTCCACGGTGAACGGCAGGGTTTCGCCGGCGTCTTCGGCGTCGCCCGCCCATGTGGTGGCGTCGCCTTGCGGATCGGTGTCCAGCACGGACACGTTGCGGTTGTGCCGTGCGGCCGCGGTGGCCAACGCCATGGCGGTGGTGGTTTTGCCGCTGCCGCCCTTGAGGTTGATGACCGAGATGATCATGAAGGTTCCTCCGCTTCGACAATCAATTTATATAAGACGTATATACTTTTTATATATTGGATAGACGACAGTCACGCTGACGGCGTAACGGCATTGGCAATGTAAAAGATAGTGGCGACGCACTCTTGTCAGTTGCTTTGACAGATAACGAAAAATCCCGAGGAGCTCAGCTCAACTCGGGATTCGAAAAGAGTAAACGCGGCGACTTGCTACTCTCCCACACCCTCTCGAGTGCAGTACCATCGCCGTGCTAGGCCTTAGCTTCCGGGTTCGGAATGGGACCGGGCGTCTCACCTAGGCTATGATCACCGCAAGAGGAAATAATACGCGAACATGCGGCAATCGGCAAACTTCGGCGTGTCGCGCACTGCAATCGCGTTCCCCAATCGCCAATGATCGCCAGTAATCGCGCGAATGCCGGCAATCGCAATGCATATGCGCTACAGTCGAAGCAATGCCGCAACAATTGCGGCGTGCTTACGAAAGAAGGCCAGCAATGACGATCGCCTCCTGCGGTTCCGTTTCCGCAACCACTTTGGGTCTGCCGAATTCCACTGCGATTCCCGCCGAGAAGTCGAAGCTGCCGAAAGGCCTGTTCGTGGCGAAGATTCCGGTTTCCGCCAAAACAAAGCAGCGATTGGCGAACGACATCGAATCAATCACCATGCTGTCGCTGCTGCAGGCGCGCAATACGAAGCTTGCCGCCGGTACGCGCGTGCCGGAAATACTGGTGATCGGCCTGCGTTTGCACGAACCAAACGCCGCCGTTCCGACGGATATCGTCGAATTGATTGCGATGCAACGCAAGTCGGGCATGCTGTTCGTTTGCGTACGCGACGCCGATTTCGAAGGTACGACGCGTCAGGAGTGCGCGTTCGCCGTCCGTCGAGCGCTGCCGGCACGTGCCGGGCACACGACCACATCCAAGGTGTTCGCTTCCGATTGGCAGCCGGCCGGCGAGGCCACGCTGAACGCCACGGATCCGGCGGTCGATTCCATGGACGCCTTGTGGGAGTCGCTATGCTCGCAGGTGATTCTGGACGACCCCTCCCCCATCGACGTGAACACGCGTCTTGCCCGACGCATGCAGATTGCGCATCTTACCGCGCAGGTCGATAAGCTCACACGCGACCATCAGCGTGCCAAGAATCCCGAACAGCGCAATGAAATTTTCGCGAAACTGCACAAGACGAAGCGTCAGTTGGAGGAACTGCAAGGGCAGTAATACCGCCGTAATACAAAGCTCGGCTGCAATCGTTACGATTACCGAGATTCCAGTAATTGCAACAATTACAGCCGAGCCGTAAGCGAGGTTTGGCAACGTGACCAAGGCGCGCTCTCAACAACGCGCCACAGCCGCGAAGCCGCTAGAAACCAAGCCTTGTGCGGCCGAACTGGTCGAGCCAGCGCAGAATCGCACCTTCTCGCAGCGCCCACGGGCAGATTTCGATTTCTTTGACGTCCAGTGCCTTCATAATCTCATCGATCACCAGGCCACCGCCGACGATCTGATACGTACGTTCCGGCGTGACGCCCGGCAATGCGGTGCGCTGGTCCGGGGCGATGGCCGCAAGACGCGGTAGCCAATCCTCGAGCTGGTCGATCGTCATGATCGACGTGTCCACACGGCCCGGTTGTCGCATCACCGCACCGGCGAGACGGGCCAGGGAGCGAATCGTCTTCGACGTGCCCACGGCATGCATCGGATGCTTCGATTTGGGGAACGACTTGACCATTGGCTCGAGGATCTTGCGGATGTTCTTGCGGGCAGCTTCCAGATCGTCATCATCCGCGACGCCGCTTTCCGGCAGGAACTCGCGGGTCACGCGGCCAGCTCCGGCGGGCACGGACAGCGCGACGGTCGGGTCCTCGTCGGAGCCCATGGCCACTTCGAGCGAGCCGCCGCCGATGTCGATGACGAGCAGACGACCGGCATCCCAGCCATACCAACGGCGGGCGGCCAGGAAGGTGAGTCGGGCCTCATCCACGCCGGACAGCACGGTGACCGGCTGGCCGATGGCCTCTTCGATCTTGCGTAGGATCTTGCCTCCGTTCGGCGCTTCGCGTAGTGCGGAAGTGGCCAGGACCAGCAGCTGGGTGATTTCGTATTCTTCGGCGAGTTTCATCGCCTTTTCAACCGCGCTAAGCAAGGCTTCGGTGCCCGCTTTTTTGATGCTGCCGTCATCTTTGAGATACTGCATCAGGCGAATGGTGCTTTTGGTGCTGGCCTCGGGCTCGGGGCGCGCGCCCGGAGCCGCGTCAACGATGAGCATGTGGACGGTGTTCGAACCGATGTCAAGCACGCCAAGTCGGGTGGCGTGCGAATGCAATGTAACCATGGTTCACAGCATAATAGTTTAAACGTTTCACCTATTGCGCGACATACCTTGACAACATTTGCAAATATGACGGTGCCCACCCTCGGAAAGGAGGGTGGGCATCCAATGATCACAATACGGGAAACGATTGCATCGGCGTGAAAAATCGCGCTTCAGGCATATGTTTCAGCCGAGTATCTCAACCACGCACCTCAGCCACGCACTTTGGCTACGAAATCGCCAAGACGCTTCAATCCTTCGCGCAGGGCTTCGCGGGAAGCCGCGTACGACAGGCGCACGTGCGTATCCGCGGTGGCCTCGCCGAAATCACGGCCAGGCGTCAGCGCGATATGCGCTTCCTTCAGCGCACGCTCGCAGAACGTCCACGCGTCCAAACCGGTGCTGGAAATGTTGAAATACGCGTAGAATGCGCCGTTCGGTTCGACTTCCAGCGGCAGACCGATCTCGGCCAGACCGTCCACCACAATGCGGCGGCGCTCCAGCAGTTCCTGACGGCGTTCCTCGCACACGGCCAGCGTTTCCGGCGTGAAGCAGGCGAGCGCCGCATGCTGGGTCGGCGTGTGCGCACACAGGAAGAAGTTGGTGGCGAGGTCGTCCATGGCTTCGAGCGCGTATTCGGGCACGACCATCCAGCCGAGCCTCCAGCCGGTCATGCCGAAGAACTTGGAGAAGCTGGAGCAGACGATGGCGTCCGGATCGCAGGCCAGCACGGATTTCACGTCGGATCCGTCCGGTTCGCGGTCGGCCAGGTCGAGGTAGGTTTCGTCGACGATGCGCCATGCGCCACGCTCACGGGCTAGGTCGCACACGGCTTTCAGGGTGTCGAAGGCGATGGTGGTGCCGGTCGGGTTGGACGGCGAAGTGATCATGACGGCCTTGGTGCGGTCCGTCCAGTATTCTTTGCACAGTTCCGGCGTCAGGTGGAATCGGGTGGCGGCGGACGTCGGCACGTCCACGACTTTGCCGCCGAACGCGCGTACCAGCTCGCGGTTGCACGGGTAGGACGGGTCTGCGATGAGCACTTCGTCGTCATCGTTGACCGTCAGCGCGGCGGACAGCAGCAGTGCCGTCGAACCGCCCGCGGTAATCGCGATGCGTTTCGGGTCGACGTCGACGTGGTGACGTTCCTTATAGAAATCGGAAATCGCCTGGCGCAGTTCCGGCAGGCCCATCGCCGCGGTGTACGGCAGCGGACGGCCGTCATACTGTTCGCGCATGGCGTCACGGACGGCCGGAGGAGCGCCGAAGTCCGGCTCACCGAGGCTCAGCTTGACCACATCGGTGCCGTTGGCGATCATCTCATCGGCCATGGCTCCGAACACCATGGCACGGAACGGATTGGCAATCTGCGCGCGCTTCGACAACTGCGGCTGCGCGCCATTCTCAACATTTCCCATATTCCTGTTTTTACCACGTTTCGTACAACGCCGCCTGCCGACTGTCATTCCCCGGAATCGTCCGCCCTTCCGGAATCGTCCACGATTTCGCGGTAAAGCCGTTCCAACCGTTCGTCGCGCACCTTCTTACCGAGCTCGCATTCCCACACCACGATGACTTTCCAGCCGTCCGCTTCGAGTTCGGCGCGCTGCCTCACGTCTCGTTCGTGATTGCGCAGCAGTTTCGCGGTCCAGAATTCGACGTTCGATTTGGGCACGCGTGTGGCTTTCGGACAGCCTTCGTGCATGTGCCAGAAGCAACCGTTGACGAATATGATCGTACGGTATTTCGGTAGTACCACGTCCGGGTGTCCTGGGTATCGCTTGTCGTTTTTGCGGAATCGCAAGCCTTTGGCAAACAGAAAGCTACGTACCATCCGTTCGATGGATGTGTCTTTGCCGCGGATGTGGGACATGGTGTAGCTGCGCGTGCCCCGCTCGTATTTTTCGGGTTTGCCGGTTTTTCTAGGTTTGCCGGTTTTCTTGGGTTTGCCGGTTTTTCCGGGTTTGGCTGTCTGCCTGCGATGCTCTGCCGTCACGGCTTCCCATTATGGCAAAAGGGCCGATCAATCGTTTTCGCATAACGCGTGCCGCCGTCGCATGTGGCGTACGCTGGTCATTGCAACGTAGCAAACAGGCAGTTCAAAACAAGGAGATTTCATGGCACAGATCAATGTGGCGATTCTCGGTGCGGGTCGTATCGCACAGCACATGGCGGATACGTTGGTGCGAATGACGCAGGACGATCGCTACCGCGATCTGGTCGCCCCCTATGCCGTCGCGGCGCGCGACGGCGAGCGCGCGGCGGCGTTCGCAGCGAAATACGGTTTTCCGGTGTCGTACGGATCGTATGAGGAGCTTGTCGCCGATCCGAACGTGAATCTTGTGTATATCGCCACTCCGCATAACTTCCATGCCGAGCAGGCGAAGCTGTGCATGCGCGCCGGCAAGGGCGTGCTGGTGGAGAAGGCGTTCGGCGCGAACACGCAGCAGGCGCGTGAGATATTGGACGTTTCGGATGAGACCGGCATGCTGTGCACGGAGGCGATTTGGACGCGGTATATGCCGTCGCGTGGCATGATCGACGATATCATCGCGTCCGGCGTGATCGGCGAGGTGCAGGCGATCGACGCGAATCTGTGCTATCCGACCACGGCGAAGGCGCGTATCACCGATCCTGCGCTGGCTGGCGGCGCGCTGCTGGATGTCGGCGTGTATCCGATCAATTTCATCGACATGATCATGCATAATGCGCCGATCGCACGTGTTGAATCGTCGATGCAACCGTATGAAACCGGCGTGGACGCGCACAATTCGATGACGTTCTATTACCAGAATGGTGTGATGGCCACCGCGCAAAGCTCGATTCTGTGCCATTCGGACCGTATGGGCGCGGTGTGGGGCACGGAGGGGTATCTCACGTGCCAGAACATCAACAATGTCGAGGCGATTGACGTGTTCGACGGCTCGCATGCCGTCACCGCGCATTATGACGTTCCCGCTCAGCTGACCGGCTACGAGTATGAAGTGGCTGCGGCCGCGCAGGCCGTGCTTGACGAACGCACCGAATGCGCGGAAATGCCGCATGCCGATACGATGCGCATTATGAAGCTTATGGATTCGCTGCGTGCGGATTGGGAACTCACGTATCCGTTCGAAGCGTAACAGAGGGCTTCTCCCCCGCCATTCCATAATCGACGAATCCACGGCTGCCCGCAGCTATCTGCCGCTCTTCGGTAAGACGGCTGCCATCCACGAATCATAGATGACACCAAAACCGCGCCAAAACGTGCGCTACGCCCGTGCGCTACGCCCGTACTCTACGCCATGACGGTCAGGCGGCTTTCGCCGTTTTCACTCACACGCGAGACGGAAACCCGCGCACGCACACGGTCTTTCAGCTGCCCCACATGCGAAATGATGCCGATGTCGCGTGTGCGGGCGATGCCGTCGAGCACATCCATCACATCGTCCAAATATTCGTCCGACAATGAACCGAAACCTTCGTCGATGAACAGTGTTTCCATGGAAATTCCGCCATTTTCCGCTTGGATCACATCAGCGAGTGCGAGAGCCAAGGCCAGCGATACGAAGAAGGTTTCACCTCCGGAAAGGGTGCTTGGTTCGGTGGAACGTTCGGTGCGGCGGTCGAACACTTCGATTGGAAGACCGGTTTTGCCGCCCGCACGCCCTTCGTGCGTGCCGAGGCGCAGTTCATAGACACCGCCGTGGATGTCTTTGAGCAGTTCGTTGGCACGGTCGAGCACGTCGCGGAAACGTTCGGTCACAGCGAAGGTGATGAGCGACACTTTCTGCCCCGACGGAGAGTCCTTACTTGCGGTGGCGAGTAACGCCATAGTGCGTACCGGAGCGAAATCGGTCATGCCTGTCTGCCAGGTTTGCGCGGCTTTAGTAAGTTGCACTGCGATTTTCGCACGGTCCCTGTTCAGGTCAAGTACAGTCTGTTGTGTGCTGATGGCGTCGTCCCGCTTTTGCGATGCGTTGTTTTGTGTTTCGGCGAGCGCCGCAAAATCAAGCGATTGCAATAGTTGCGCAGCTACTTCGATGGTGTCCACACTTCCAGCAACGTCCGTAATCGCAATGTCATGCAACGTTTTAGCGAACAGCTTTCGGCACGTTTCCAATCGTTCCGTCAACCGTTCGCACGCCTGCTTCATATTGGCGTCGGTTGCGGCGCACGCTTTGCCGAAATCGTCAATCCGCGACTGCAATCGCTCGATCTCATCTTCGTCCAGTGCGGCGGCCGAGGCCGATTCATAATCCGCGAAATCGCTGTTTTCCAGCAATTGCGCAACAGCCTGCTTCATGGTCTCGCGTTGCTCGTTCAGCGTTTTAAGCATGGCTTGCAAGGAGACGTCCTGCTGTTCCAAAGCATCACGTTCGGCAATGCGCTTGGATAGCGTCTCGGCTTCTTGCGCTTTGGCTTTCGCCTCCGCCCGCTTGTGTTCAGCGTCCGCACGTTCGGCGTCCACGCTTTCCTGGGTGATGCCTTCCGCGGCTTTCGCAGCAGTTTCCGCCTGGTCGGAAGCCGCTTGTGCCACAGTTCGCGCCTGCACCAATGCGTTGTGCGCATCCGTCAGCGTTTTCTCAGCCGCGTCGATTTGCTTCTGCCGCGTTTTAAGCGCGCGTTGTTGCTGCTCCAACGTTTCCAATCCGTCCAATGCGGTCTGCGCGTTCGTGACGCCTTGTTCGGCAGCAGCCTCGTCCAGTCCGTGCGATTGTTCTCGTTCGCCGTCAAGCCGTGCGCGCAGTTTTTCCAACGCAGCTTTGGCGTCCGATTCACGGTCAGCGCACGCGGACGCCTGTTTTCTCAACGTTTTTACGGCTTTCTCACTAAGCACATCAGCTGGACGCACCGCCAAATGGGGGTGCGTGGTCGAACCGCATACCGGACATTCCTGCCCTTCGTCCAAATCTTCGGCGTATCTCGCCGCACCCGCCAATCGCAAGGCTTCTTCGGCATGCTGAACATCCGTTTCGGCTTCTGACCGCGCCTGCCGCGCCGCTTGGTATGCGGATTTGGCGGTCTCAATCTGCTCGGCCAGCTGTTCCGCCGTCTGCGCATTCTGGAGTACCGCTTTCGCCTGCGTCAGAGCATCCTCCAATTGTCCGCGCGCGCCCAGTTTTCCGGCGATTTCCTCCAGCTGCGACGCCGTGGCTTTTGCGTCTGGCAATGCCTCTCGCTCCTGCTGCGCTTTGGTTTGCGCAGCTTCACATGCTTCGACTTTCTGAGATGCTTGTTTCACCTGTTCGGCAGCTTTCGTAGCTTTCCGAAGGTTTTCGGCATGCGTTTGCGCGATTTCCAGCGCCTTATTCGCCGCTTCCTCGCCTGCGGCCTCGGCAACGGCCTCCTGATGCCGCTGCTGCAGCGTTTTCTTCGATTCGAAGTTTGCCAATGCGGTTGCAATATCCGCAATACGCGCGTTGCAGTCATCCAGTTTCGCTTGCGCGGCTTCGCATTCAGCTTGTTTTGCCACGATTGGGGCAGCCTGTCGGGCCTGTGCGATTTGCCGACGTTGCTTTGCTATGTCCGGTTTGCGAGATTTCAGCTCGTCGGCGCGATTGCGCGCGGATTGCGTTTCCTCGTACGATTCGCGCAGTTCACATGCGGCTTCGTTGCGCCGCTGCGCTTCTGCCAGTTTGTCGTCGGCTTTGCTGACTTGCGATTCCGTCTGCGCCAGCAGCCGTTGCGCATCCGCCTCCACGTCACGCAACGTAACTTGGAGTTGTTCCACGATGTCGGTTTCGCTACGTGCCGGCTCGTCAATGGCACCGGATTCGTTCAAACCCCAGCGCCATGCATCACCGCGCGTTTCCGAGGTTTCCTGCCCATCCGGAGTGTCCGATTCTCCCGAATCAGACACGCAAGACCCCTCCAGCCCACTCTGAATGTCCGATTCTGCAGAATCGGACAACTGGAATACCTTAGCCCTGTCCCACGTGTCCGTTTCACCAGAATCGGACACGGAAGGTCGGCCGGATTCCAACCGTTCCACAATCCGTTCCGCATTCTCGCGCGCGGCACGAATCCGTTCCTCTAGCGCAGCCCGCTGTCCGTCGACTTTATCTCCGAATTCCTTACGTTTCGTATCCAATTCGTCCTGAATAGCCTCGTATTCCTCAGCCCCGAACAGCTCCTTCACCAGTTTGGTACGATCTTCCGGGCCCATCCGCAAAAACTGCGCGAACTGCCCTTGCGCTAGCATAATCGTCTTCGAAAACTGGCTGCGATCCAATCCCAGCAGTCGCACAACTTCCTTGCCCACTTCGCTTGCACGGGAGGCGACAGCAACTGTATGACCTGGCTCGTCAAGGAAATCGAAATACCGATCAACGGCAGCCAAACCGCCAGTCGAGCCGGCATCAGCCGAAACAGCCGAATCGTCGGTAAGCGCTGCGAAAGCCATTTCGTAATCGTTCGCAACCCGCACCATTTTGCCGGTCGCGTTCTGCTTCGTCGTACCATCGCCACGCTGTTTCGGCCGCTCGTATTCGGGCGTGCGTCGCACCGCGTAACAGTGCCCGCCCTCCTCGAATATCAGATGCACGTAAGTTTCGTCGGCCGAAGCTTCCAGAAACCGCGAGCGCAGCCTGTTGCGGTCGCCCACGCCGATTTTGTTCTCAGTATTGCTGGAAATCGAACCGTACAGCGCGAAGGTGACGCAGTCGAGCAGTGTGGTTTTGCCGGCTCCCGTTTCACCGTCGATGAGGAACATGTGCGATTGGGTCAGCGCCGCGAAATCGATGGCGTACTCCCCTTTATATGGGCCGACACCGCGGAATTTCAATGCGATGAGTTTCATTGCGCGACCTCCTTGCCGGCGTTCTTGCGTACCGTTTCCATGGCATCGCGCAGCACGCGTTCCTCCTTGTCGGTCGGTGTGCGGCCGAGCGAGAATTTCACGAAATCGCGCAACACGTCCATTTCGTCCGTCGCCTGCTTCAGATCGGCCATTTTCCGGCTTTCTTGCGATTGCGTTCGTTGCGAATAATCGAAATTCTTTTCCAAAGCGTGCGTGTAGGCACGGTCGATTTTCTGGTACGCGCCGTGCGGCAATTCCGGCACTTGCACCGTAATCGACACCCACATGTTTCTGTATTGTTCGGCGAGCGGACCGAGGACATCGTCCATGGTGCCTTTGATTTGCACGAATGGCGGCTCACCGGATTCCACAGGCATGATGCGCGGTTTGGCAAGATGGCCGTCCGTGAAGTCAAGTAGCACCACGCTTTTGCCGTTGCCTTCCACCGGCGGCGTCTGCGATTCGGAGAATGAGTATGCGAGCAGCGATCCGCTGTAACGCGCCTGTGGAGTGCGGTCGAGATGAAATTGCGATTCGGTTGTCGGTTTCGTGGGAATGGTGATTTTTTGTGGTCTGTGCAGGTGGCCGAGTGCCAGATAGTCGAGGCCGGAATTGGAAAAAAGTTCCGCAGGCACGCTGTCGACGCCGCCGACGGTGATGTTGCGTTCCGAATCGGAGGCCGTGGCACCGGATACGAAGGCGTGCGCCATAAGCATAGCGCTCAATTTGGGGTTTGCCTTGCGTCGGGCGGCCAAATCGGCGGTGATGAGCTGTAACGCGGCGCGTATAACCCCTTCGTGCGAGCGACGGATGGTGTTCGTTTCTCTCCGTTTGTCCGATTCTGCAGAATCGGACACTTTAGCGGACGAAGATAATACGTCCGCGCTGTTCAGCAGCCCCTGCAATGCAGGACGCGCAAGATCGGGGTCGAGGTAAGGCAGCGCGTAGATCGCAAGTTGCTCGCCATCCGCGGAATCGACCATGATGGGAGTGGCGATGTCTGCGATATCGCAACGCATGTGCACGTTCGGCAGCATCAGCGCGGCGGCGAAGCCGAGTCGAGCCGCGGAATCGTGGTTGCCGGGCGTGAATATGATATGGAGCGGATGCCCGTTGACCTCCATCAGTCCGAGCCGTTGGAACATCTCGTTGAACAATCGCACCGCTCCGGCAGACGGTCGCGGCGCATCATACACGTCACCGGACACACACAACACATCCACCTGTTCTCGTTTAATCAGCCCAATCAGCCATTCAAGCGCCTTACGCTGGTACTCCAGCAAATCGATGCCTTTGAATCGTCTGCCAATATGCCAGTCGGAAGTATGCAGCACGCGCATACGTCACCCCTTCCCCGCGTTCCAGACCTTCACACATTATAATTGCCCCGTGCAGCGGCTTAACGTGTGGAAAGGATCGACATGGGATTGTTGAGTATGCTGAAAAATGTGTTGGGTGCGGAAAGCGTGACCCAACCGACGCAGCAAACGCGATCCTCCGCGAAATCCACAACACGACCCGCGCGAACTCCGCAATCAAAGCAATCAAAGCAATCAAAGCAACGCACGCAGCAAACGCAGCATGTGCAGCAACCGTCACGTGCATTCCAGCAATCGCAACGCACCACACAGCAGCGTACGCAGCAATCGCAGAGCAAACCCGCAAAACTTACCCCGCAACCACTGCTCCCGGCCGAACGAATCGACAAGGCACGCGCGACCATCGGCAAAATCGAAAAACACGATCTAAGCGACGAGCAGATCAGCGCGATCGCCGGCTCGGGCCATAACACCCTCGTGCTCGCGGGCGCAGGAACCGGCAAAACCACCACCATCGTCGGTTATATCGCATGGCTGCTCGCCACAAAACGCGCCACTTCCGAAGAAATCCTCGTGCTGTCGTTCACTAAAAAATCCGCGGACGACATGTCACACCGCATCATGACAAGTACCGGCAAAGCGATCCGCGCATGCACGTTCCACAGTCTCGGCCTGGAAATCTGCCGTGCATCGACCATCGCCAATCGTCCCATCATCGCCGGGCATGCGTCGAACGGCGTAATGCGCGCCACGTTCGAACGACTGCTCGAACAGAACATCCCCTACCGCCTGCTGGCGTTCAAGCTCATGTCGAAGGAACTGTTCGGCAAATACGGTGCCGCCGCGAAACGTGAAGATTTCCAACTGCCGACGGACGACTACAGTTTCAACCAGTACAAGCAGAGTCTCATTGAAAGCGCGCAGACCATCATCCAGCACATGCGGCAGAACAACATCGACATCAGCGGCATGCGCGAGCTCAACGAAAGGCGCGGTGGCAAGCATATCGGCCATAATCGTGAAATGCTGCAGCTCATCGAACCGCTCTATAACGCGTATATCGGCAATTTCCGCACGACGCAGGGCATCGATTTTCCCGGTATGATCGTCGACGCCGTTCGCTGTGTGCAGCGCAACGAATACCGGCACCCGTACAAATACGTGCTTATCGACGAATATCAGGACATGTCGCGGCCGCGTTACGAGCTGATTCGTGCACTGCGCGAGCAAAACGATTTCACGCTGTTCTGCGTGGGCGACGACTGGCAGTCGATTTACCGTTTCGCCGGCAGTGACATTCATCTCATTCTTGATTTTGCGGAGATTTGGCGCGATTGGGGCCCGACACGCATGTTTCAGATCACCACCACGCGCCGCTTCCGGCAGAGTCTCATCGATGCGAGCGGTAAATTCGTCATGCAGGATAAAAACCTGTATGTCAAACGTTTGCATAATCCGTCCGATAAGAAGGACCATTCGCTGAAAGCGTTGGGCGGCTCCACGCAGGAGGAACGCTTCAACGCGATTGTGGAGCAGTTGCGCAAGCTGCCGAAAGCCGCGTCGGTACTGATGTTGGGACGTTATAGAAGCGATCTGAACCTGCTGCTACGCAACGATTGCGACGGATTGTTCCAGATTGACGAGCACACTGGCAGCATCGTTTTTCTTGAGAAACCGGACATGGATATCACATTCATGACCGCGCACAAATCCAAGGGATTGCAGCGCGATTTCGTGTTTCTGCTGTGCTGTTCCGGCGGTTTGAAGGGCTTCCCGAGTGCGATTCCCGATGAGCCGCTGCTTGGCTTGCTGCTGCCGGAGGTGGAGCGCATGCCGCATGCAGAGGAACGTCGCCTGTTTTATGTGGCGATGACGCGATGCAAAAAGAAGCTGTTTTTCGTGGTCGACCAGTCGCGCCCGTCACGCTTCATGTATGAGCTACACGATCGGATCTGTCCGAATATTTTCCGGGGTGTGAAACTGCCTCCGCAATGCCCGAATTGCGGGGAAGCTTTGCGGCTGCGACATGCCGGCTCCGATCCGTCACGCGCGTTTTACGGGTGCACCGGCTTTCCGAATTGCCGATATTCCCGGGAATGCCGGTAATCGCGCGGTTTTTTCGGGACGACGAATCCGATGCTCCCAACTTCGAAATTTGTCCTTTTTTATCAGGCCGCGTCCCAGCAGCACGCGGCCGGCCCCGCCTTGCCTAGCAAACCACCATCCAGCCAAAGCCCCCGAAAACCAATCCTTTTCATACCTCGGCACCCGCCGAACACCAAAAAAGAGGACGCTCATTACAAACGTCCTCTTTTTCCGGCAATTTGTCCTTTTTTAAAATCGTGTGGTGCTTTCGCGGGGAAAACCGTGCACCACACCATCGCCTGCCACCTTCTCATAAAGCAGTCGACTTAAAATCGACCGCGGACGTCCGCCACGCTAACTCTCTTTTCAATCCAACAACGTCTATCCTGGATTCAACAGGACGGTGAGCATATGGCAGGACGAAACAACTGGACACGCGAACAGACCATGATGGCGTTCGCACTGTACCGAATCCTGCCTTCCGGAAAATGGGATAAACGCAATCCGACTGTCCAGAGACTCGCAGACCACATCCGCCGCTCGCCTTCGGCGGTGGCGCTCAAACTCGGCAACCTGGCCTCCCTCGACGAGAACAGAACGACCAAGGGACTGACCAACTGCAGCAGGCTGGACAGAGAAATATGGGAGGAGTACGCGGAACGCGGCGACGCCCTGGTATTCGAATCATCCCAACTGCTGGCATCGGCGTTGAACGGTCCCGACAACCGTCCAGCCGCGAACGGCGATTCCGTCGTGGAGCAGATCGTCTCGCCGCAGATCGGGTACGACCGTCCGGCCTTGGTCACGCAACGCGTCAACCAGCAGTATTTCCGCAACACGCTCATCCATAACTACCATGACCACTGTTGCATCACGGGAATCGCAATCGATCCGCTATTGGTAGCCAGTCATATCAAACCATGGAAGGATTCGTCGCCGACGGAGAAAGTGGCCGCCTCGAACGGCCTGCTGCTGAACGCGTTCCACGACAGGGCTTTCGACCAGGGTCTGATCACCCTCGACAACGATTTCGCGATTCATGTCTCGCCGCACGTCGAGCACACGGAAATCAACGACGAATGGCTGTACCGTTACGACGGACAGCGCATCTCCCTACCTGTCGTCTGCAGCCCATCCCGAGAATTCCTCGAATTCCATCGAGAGCATATTTATCAACTTTGATTCCGAAGCACCCCTACAATTAGCTATCACAGTAATCCCCGACGAGGAGGAATATGTCTAAAACAGCGAAATCAGTCAAAGCGATTTGCAGGAAAAACGATAAGTTCCTATGCGTCGAATCCCCGGACTCAAATGCACTGTTTTTCCCATCGATTGCAGTTTCCAGCTTTCGCAAGCCCGATATAGAACAGGCGCTGGAAAAGCTTTTGGAAATCACAAATAATGACGAGCTCGCAATCAGCAGGCAGCTCGCCAAGGGACAAAGCACGAATCCACGTTATTATCTTTGCTATTGCGATTACGAAATCAACTTCCTTGCCAACGGACAGTGCGCCGTCTGGCTCACTCAGCAAGAGATGGCATACCACAAGTGGATTCCGGAAGACCAGAAGATGGCAGACCTTGTCATGTCTCCGCTTTTCGAAAAAAGTCCCTATACAACGAAGACAGCAGTCCAGTTACGAGCCAATGATGCGGTTGGCAGAACATTGGAAGAAATCGATTTCAACAACACCGAAAAACAAGGGAATAAAAGCTATCCAGGCAATGTAATTGAACATGTCTGGTTCGACCATCCCGCCGACAACATTTCTGCCCCCGATTTCCCCGAGGCTGAAGTCGAGCTTAAAGTCTCCCCAATCGATATCAAGAAAAGCAAGGATGGTCCTTCTTGCATTGCAGGAGAAAGGCTAGTACTCAATACCATCAATTACGCCAAAGAAAGCACTGCCGATTTCAAGACAAGTTCGTTTTGGAAGAAAAACAGATTCATTGAATTAATGCAGTATCTGCGTCGAATCGCCTCAGAAAAAGGGCAGTCTGAAGATAAGCGCAAATATAAGATCGAATATGCCCACCTTTTAGCTATGGACGATTTTGCAGAACCCAATTTTCCGCAAAACAGTCTCCTGCCTCTCAGCGAAGCGACCATGCTCAGAATCGAACAGGATTGGAACACGATTCATCAGTTCATAGTCGAAAACCGGGCGGATGAACTGACCGAAGGTATGACCGACACCCTTGCAGCATGCACTAAAGGAGCGAATAACAAACAGAAAAGCAGGCAGAGCAATGGCGCAAGAGCAAAATCCAGAGCTTACTGTTTCAAACAAAGTTTCATGACGTCACTTTTACAAAACTATGCATCTGACGTCCACGAAACGACTTCTCTCATCAAAGATATAAAGCAGCTGCAAAACAGAAGCTGCGATAGCATTATTCTGGATTATTTCAACCCTTTTAAAGGAAAATCATTTACGGAAATCGCGGAACAATTTCATTTCACCATACCTAAAAACATATCTCCCAAACAAACTAATTTCATGCTGGTTGACCATATGCTTGGTTCAAATACCAGTATTTCCAAAGACCCCAATGATGATTACGTATCGTTTGACGCCGAAGAGCTTAAAGGCATTCGAGTCAAAACGCTGCCGCTTTTCCATGGAAAACCTTCCGAGCAATTTAAGATCCAATCCATTCCCGATTTCAACGATCCAATCAATCAAAAATGGGATACCGATAACTGCGCCCTGCATCACCTTCTGGAAACCACAAAATTCCTCGTCTTTGTTTTTGACAACCAAAATCCCAATGAAAAAGACAAGAATCCAGAAAACATCTACTTTAAAGGTGCCGCATTCTGGTATATGCCGGCATCCGATATCGACATAGCCGAACAAGTTTGGAAGGAAGACGTTGAAAAACTCAGAAACGGAGTGACTCTTCATTACAAAGGCAATCGAGTTTACAACAACTTCGTTAAAGCCTCTGCGCATCGCGTGATTCACATGCGCCCGGATGCGCACAAATCGCAGTACAGCAAGCCGGCACCCAATGCGCAGAATTCCCGTAAACTGCCCGCAAAAGCACACTGGATAAATAGACCCGCCAACCATGAACGCTATTCGGAAGAATATACGACCAAACAGGCTTGGTGGATTAACGGAGCTTATCTCTATAGCCAAATAAAAGACAGACTATGAATCATGGCATAAGGGGCTGCGGCCACCTGCAAGGGGAAAAGCAGCAGCCCCTGTCACAAATCAGAGTCCCATTAGGAAACACTTACTATTCCAGCGTTCGTAACTGTATAAACATGCAATGCTATTGCTTTAAGAACGTCTCGCTCAATGAGCACATTCACGGGACGTTCCTTGAGGTTTTCCGAAAAGGCAAATCGAATCAGGCTGTTAGACGTTCTCCGCAATTGCCTATTATCTGGATGCCTCCGAATCTCCTCGGCACGTTTCATCAATAAGTCCTCATTCCAGCCACACCGGCTAAGGTATCTCTGAACCTTCGATCGCTCTACAAGGACACATTCCACTTCCTTGAAATTCTCTGGGACCATCTCACCCAATGGAATTTCCTTCAGTTGCCCCGTCTGGATGTCCCACGTCTTAACCCACATCAACAGATATCGGTTCGTCTCCGCATTGGCATTGTAGAGCCATCCCGGCACCGGATCACGATGCCCACTTTGCAATGATGACAGCTCGAACGAAAACGTCCTAAGATTACGGTTAATCCAATGCAATGCTGATTTTTCGTCAATAACAATGCGATTGCCATGATAATTGACGATTACATCCATACCTTTTAGCTGTCGTTTTCTGTCATGCACTCGCTCATACTCAAAACCAGCGTCCCGCTTATGTAGAGTCTCATAAAAATGCTCATCAAGAAAAGCCCCAAGAGCTTGTTCAGCGATGCTGTCGCTTTTCCGCAAACTTGCGACCATTATGCCCCTCAATTCTGCCGTTCACTTTTTGATTCTCACGAATCAGTTTGGCCACATAATGTCGATCGAGCCAGAAGCATTGCTTGGTAATCGATTCGCCATTAGGCAAACGCACCACGTCATCGCTGTTCTGTCCTTTCGGCCTTAAATGGCAGACTCCGTTGAAGCTCGCTCCGGGGAGTAAATTGGTTCCTCGCCCGTAATGCACCGATCCACCGCTCAGCATCAATTCATGCAGCCGCTCCCAGACCGGACGGACGTACTGTTCGATATCCTTTTCCGGCATATTCCAAAGGAATCCTCCAACAAGACGGTCATTGCCGGCCACATGTTGCGAATACGGTACCGGAGATTCAAATGGAACGATGAAGAACTTGTTCTCTTCGAAATACTCGTACAGGAACGAGTCTTCCCATTTCGCATCAAAGGACGCCAGCCCCCGCCATTCTTCCTCTGTAATCTGGCGGAAAGACATGCTCTCCTTCGGAAGCCCATCCGGATACAATACGACCGTCTTCAGTTTGGTCACATTGGCCTTGCGGAATTGTTCAATCGTATCGACGCTACGTCCTTCCGCACCAACCATTTTCATAACGAGCCGGCTCTTGCTGGCTTTCGAATCCGATTTCGAAATGCCCAATCGAAGAACGATGTCATCAACATTTCTCCCGATGTACGGGCTCATTTGTTGCCGCAGGAATTCAGAAAGCGTCTGGTTCGACGGAATCGGCAAACTGTATTCCTCAATGCGGCTTACCAAAGCACGTTCGGCAATCGACGTCATGAAAGATGATTTGAAGCTGAACGCACGCTGTTTCGCACGTATCCGCGCCTTACCAGAGCCGGCTGGCGCGGGAGCATCTCTCATACTGGAAGCATTCGCACCCTTCGTGCATGCGGCAAGATAGTTCGTGTCAGATTCCGAAAGCTGATCAGCATGTCCCGAAACGACTTTCTCGTGAATCGTCTCCCAATCATTGCGAATCGTTGCCAAATCGTTTTCGTCATAATGCAATACGACCGCTTTTAAAACTTTGCAATCCAGACGTGATTGTGCTCTCTTGTCTTCCCGATCATCGTAGTAATACACCATGATGATGTTCTTCGACTTATTCCAAAAACGAGAATCTTCGAATTTTTCTCCAGGCAGATCTTCGTAATTGATGATGTCAAGAACAAGTCTCTCCTTGGCAACTGTCTTCGTACGTTTGCCCTTGCCGGAATGCTTCAGTGGGGTCACTTTAAGCTCATAACGCGTATCGCCAACGAGGATATCAGCCTCAGCATCTGAGTTGACAGGATAATGCAGAACGGATTCCTCAATGATATTGCCAAGCGAGCCCTTGTTTCCCGCCGAATCGCCACGACCTGTTTCGTCAAGTTCTCGAAAAGTCTTCCCCTCAGCTGCAATCAACAGTTTCGTGACTTCTTCCAATGATGAAAAACTACGCTCTTCGTTCAACATCGAACTAGCTCCCACATCTCTTTCGAGGCCATTCCAATTCAGCCCCAACTCTTTTGCATTTAACCACCGTAAGCCCCTTTTATAAACACGACACACTGAATTTGATCGATTCCTCATGATTAGATAAGATATTGGCCAGTAGTATCTCGAACGATCGTTCGGATCGCAAGAGTTAAAGGAGCGCGAGAGCTGTAATGAGCAAGGAAATCAAAGTCGTTGAACTATTCGCCGGCGTTGGCGGATTCCGACTTGGACTTGATGGTTACAGCAATCCCAAGTATCCTGATTTCGAGATGAAGCCAGCCGGCAATTTCCACACCGTCTGGGCCAATAATTGGGAGCCAGATGGGCGACCCACCAAACAATTCGCATGGCGCTGCTACGAAAAGCGCTTTGGCGAAGGAAGCTGCGTCAATGAAGATATCGCAGTCGTTGTCGAGCAAATCAAAAATGGCGAACGTGAATTGCCGGAATTCGACATGCTCGTTGGAGGCTTCCCCTGCCAAGATTATTCGGTCGCGAAGCCCGCAAGTCTTGCATCTGGCATTGAAGGTAAAAAAGGCGTGCTTTGGTGGAGCATCAACGCCATTCTTGAAATGCGCCACCCGAAGTATGTACTTCTTGAGAACGTCGACCGACTTCTGAAATCTCCTACCGCACAACGTGGCCGCGATTTCGCGATTATTCTCTCTTGCCTATATCGCTTGGGCTATTCTGTGGAATGGCACGTGGTGAATGCTGCCGATTACGGCATGCCACAACGTCGCCGACGCGTATACATTTACGCTGAACATGACGCTCCAAAATGGGATTTGGAAAACCAGCTCTTCCATGTGGGGGTCGAAGCACGAGCTTTCCCCATCGAACCGGATGAGCGATTCGGAGCTGAGCGTTTCTCCGTCAGCAAAGACCCTTATAGGTCTACGAAAGAATTCGGCATCGGAGACAAAATCTCACGATTCAAGGAAGCCGGCGTAATGCAGAACGGTAAGGTGCTTACACGCCGAGTCAAGCCCATCTACAACGGCCCACAGCGTACGTTGGGTGAATTCCTCGTACCGATCGAGCAGGTTCCGGAAGAATTCTTCATCACTGGAGACAATCTCAAATCATGGGAATATCTCAAAGGCGGCAAACACGAGAAACGCACCGCTAGTAACGGACATGAGTACGTCTACTCTGAAGGTCCCATCGCATTCCCCGATCCGTTGGATAAGCCGAGCCGCACCATTCTCACTGGAGAAGGCGGCCGTGGAGCAAGCCGCACCAAGCATGTAGTCATGCAGAATGGGCGACTAAGAAGACTCGTCCCCGACGAGTTGGACCAGCTTCAGCGCTTCCCGAAAGGCTGGACCAACGACGGAATGACCGATGGACATCGTGCCTTCTGCATGGGCAATGCCCTCGTTACGGAAATCCCACACCGTATCGGCAAAATCATTGCCGAAGACAACGATTCGAAACAGTAAAATCGAACGAATTCCGGTGGCTGCTGGACGGAACGGAACGTACTCCGGAATGGCAGAATCGCCATTTTGTGCCGATTTTCATCCGTCGCAAAGCCGAAGAACAGGAGAAATCCTATTACTTCGTCGGTAACGCGGTCGCATTGGACGACGTACGCGCGTCGGTGAACCCCGGCGAGGATGGCAGCGAGTCGAAGGTGGTCATTTCCACACTCAAACTCGGCAAACCAGTCGATCCGGAACTCTACCGCCACCTCACCGGCAAGTCCGCCCTGTAATTCGCGACCTTCTGACACCTATCTCGCTTATAGATGGCGGATTTGGATCACTGACACATGCCATCTCGCTTATGGATGGCGGTTCCAACAGCAAAAACGAAGTTTGGGGGTATGAATCATACCCCCAAACAAGCGATTTACTTCAGTACACCGCCATCCATAAGCGAGATACCAGCAGACGCACATGAAAATCCGCCATCCATAAGCGAGATAGCCCCGCAATCACTCCAGCCACACATCGAAACATATAAAAGCGGCTTGTGTATATACGTTGTATGTACAGCATATATACGCAAGCCGTCCGAGCTGAAAGTAGCCGAAACTACGGAAGGTCACTCACCGACCGTCGGCGTAGCCACCCATGTCGGGCCCATCGAAACCGCCGTCGAAGCCAGGGCCGTCAGGACCCGGGCCGAATCCCGGACCAGCAGGACCACCCGGACCGCCCAGGAATTCGCGCGCCGACATGCCGTTCTCCCTGCGGGAGGCATCCACCGCTTCCTGCAGCACCTTGCGCACCTCGAATCCGTTCAGCACGTTCTTCAATGCCACCACACCATTGCCGGACGACTGATCGCGCGTATCCAGCACAATCGTGCTCATGCCGAAGATGCGCTGCAGGAATGTACGTTCCACGCTGATATCCACGATGCGGAACAGTTTGATCAAGTTGAAACTCTCGTTCAGAATGCCGGTTTTGACGCTCAGCTCACGGTCGGTAAGTGTGTACACGGTGAACGTGAACGGCGTACGGCACCAATTGCGCTTGCGCTGCTGCCACAGGACATTGCCACTTGCAACCTTCATATGGTTCCCCCTTTTCATCAGAGGCCTAACTGGAATGGCCGCCCTATGCGGCACAGCACACCATTCTACCGTCACGCTCGCACGAACACCGTTTTATCTATCGCACAGCGTAGACGTTTCACACACTGTTTCACACGTCGTTCCGTGTAGGGAAAAGAGACACTTCACAGCACGCGCAGCAGCTTACGCAGCAACTCGCGCCGCATCCGTCACGTCGCGCACGATAACGCAAACACAGGCGAGCGCCGCTTCCGCGGCATTGGCACCAATCAGCACCACACCGTCAAATCAGTTGTAGCCCTTCACTTCGCGGAAGATGCCGCTCAAATTGCCGTTGCGTCCATCGAACACCTTGCCATTGGACAGCTTGGCCAAATCGTTGAGCTGCTGCGAATCCGCGTCGCCGAACATGATGGAGAAAATCGGAACGCCTTTGCCATCAGACGCATACTGCTGCTTGAACTCGTCAAGCTTCGCCGTGTCCGACTGCCCGTCGGTCAGCAGCGCGATCGCCACCGTGTAATCGTCGCGGTCGGACGGCAGATTCTTCAACACGACTTCCAGCGCATTGTAGATGTCCGCATTGCCATTTGCCACCTGATTTTCGCTGGCGGCCAGCAAGGTCGCGGTTTGCTTGCCTTGCGCGACCTGCGCCACTTTCGCGCTGCTGTTGAAGGGGATGAACACGTTGACGTCGTCATCGCCCGGCTCGATATGCGAGGCGCGTGCCTGATCGGTGTCGAGGGCCGCCTGCAAACCGGCCACGGCACCGCTTTTGCCCTTGCCTGACATCGATCCGGAATAATCCACCACCCACAAGGTGTAAGCGGGCTTGCGCAGGACGGTCTGATACTGGTCGAGCGCCTGTTCGATGATGTCGGAGGATGGCATGGTGATGGTTTTCAGCACCGATGAATCCGATTTGACGCCCCATTCCTTACGGAACGAATCCTTCACCTTCGCATCTTTGGCATACGCCAGCGTGCCGTCCGAACCGGTTCTACGACCCGCCTGTTCGAACAGTTTCTTGGAATCCTTCGACGTGATCGACTTGCTGAATCGCTTGAACGCATCCTCTTTGTCCTGCCTGCGATCCACGTAAGCAAGCGGCGAATCGGAAATCGCGATGCCGTCGGACGGATAGACGGCCAGCAGCGGCTCCTTGTTCTTCGCCGTCAACGCCTTGTCCGCCTGGATGACGAGCGATTCGTAGTTCACCATGGAATCGTTCGTATCCGGGTCGTTGACGACCATGTCCTTCAGCCAGTCGGACGAGCCGGATGAACGATTGACGCCCGACAGTACGGTTTTCACGGACTTACGTAATGAAGCATCGTTCAAATCGTCTTTGGTGAGTGCCGACTTACCGCCGTTCAGCGCCGTCAGAAACGCCATGTACGCCGACGCTCCGGAATTCGATTGCGTGGCGGACGTCATAGCGAACGACAGCTTCTTGGCCTTCACCGCATCCATAATGTCTTTCGTGGACACCGGCTTCGTTGTACCGTCCGTATTCGCCCAGCCGAGTTCCTCAGCCTTGCTTTGCTTCACGCCGAACACCACCGGCGTGGTGGACGTGGAGACCTGGTCCTTGACGACGTGCTTGATATCCCCCATGGTGATCCACATGCTGCTGGCCGGCCAGACCGCATCGTAATCCCTGCCCGCGTGATGGCCTTTGTTGCGCAGCGCGTCCATAACGTCCAACGACCCCATGTAGTCGACGGTCACTGACACTTTCGATTGTTTGGCCGCCTGTTCGATGGCCCCGCTCACTTCCTTGTTTTCGGAGCCGGAGGCGATGCGGATGGAATCTTTGGCACCGTCCACGGAATATGTCGCGGTTGTGCCGCTGTTCGAATCGCCGTCCGACGTCGCATTGGAAGCGCTGTTCGTCGAACCGCATCCCGTGAACAGACCTACGATCAAAGCGATGCCCCCAGCCGCCGCACCAAGTTTGCGTGCGTTCATCTTGTGTTGGCCCTCCGTTCATATTGCGCCAAAAACCGTTCAGCGCACCCGGAAAACATTTCCGAATGCGCTGAAAACATGTTCTGTTATGTGCGATTGATTATAGTCCGATTTTACCGAACGGCCATTTTGCCGTCTCATTTTCGTCATTATTTTCGTTTCCCCCTCATTCCGCCCTTTCCGCTCTCTTCCACAGACGTAGCCGACGCCGCCTATACTTGGTGCGGCTACTTGTTGCGGCACAATCGCAACTATGCAATCACAGGCATCGCAACGGAAAGGTGGGCGCATGGGCAGCTTCAATCGCAGGCAGGAAGCCGACGATCTCACCGACTACGTCAATAACGGATGGCTCAGTTCCGCCGAATTCGACGGGCCGACTTTCCTGTGGAATCATCTCATCCGCGAAGCAAGCCAGGAGGATGCCGCGCAACGCAACGATGTGCCGGTCGCCAATCTTTCCGACGCGGACGTGGTCATCAACATGCCCATGCAATGGTATTTCGACGCCCTCGCCTCCATGGTGCCCACCGCGGAACGTACCGATACGGGCGTGGAGATTCCGCGCATCGATATGCCGACGTTTTCGATCGATTCGCAGGCGCTGTCCGGCGTGGACGCGGTGGTCGGCAACGCGGTGATCAGCACGCGATGGCTTGACGCGGTCGGCAATCTCGCCAAAGCTGTGGAGATGACCGCAAGGTTCGTCGGCAATGTGGCCGACCGTGACAACGAGGGTTTCGACTACCTGAAAGATCTGATTCAGACCGTACGCGTGTACATGGATGCCGTGGCCTGCAACGCCGATCCGATGACGGGCGAGCAGGCGTTGCGCATGATCACGCAGGTGGCGTGCAATGAGGATTTCCGGCTCAACGCCATGCAGATGGTGGAGCTGCTGTCTTGCGGACTGTCGTTCGCGCAATGGGATGATACGCGCATGTTCGCCTATGACGCGTTGAACAAGGGCATTGCCGCGATGCGTGATTTCGCAGCGAAGTCCGGTAATGGCGATGCAAGCAGCACGACTGGCGACACTATGAACAGCGTCGGCAGTATCGACAGTGATGTTACGGGCGATACGGGTGCACGCGACGCCACCGCAACGCAATCTCACAACCTCCGTGATACGTCCTCTGACGCGGACAATGCGCATAGCACGAATAGTACAGACGCTGCGGACGGCGCGGATACCGCGAACTCGATCACGCATTCCACGGGCGCTGCCGGCGATTCCACTACCGGCGGTTCACCTACCCTCTCCCCCGAGGAACTGAACGATCTCGCCATGCTTGACCCATCATTCCTGTCCAAACAGCAGCTTGCGCAGACCGCGCAAAACCAGTTCGACCATGCCGTGCAGTTCCTGCGGCACGATCTGATGCGGATCAGTGGCGATGCCGAGGAGGCCGATCGTTTCCTGCGCGACAACCATACGTCCGAGCCGCTTGCCGACGCGTACGCGGCGCGGCTGATCGCTGCCGAACGGTGGCAGGATCTGCTGAATTTCGTCGATCTGGTGGAGCGTGACGCACCGAACCAGTGCACGGTCATGTTCCCCGAGGAAGTGGTGCCGTACGAATGGGAGTCGATTCGTGAGGCCGCTTTGGAGGCGTTGGGCCGCGGCGGAGAACTGGTCGCGATGTATCAGGAGCGGTTGGATGACACGTACGATCCCAACACCGAGCTCAATCGTATGAAGCTTCAGGCGTGGACTCAAGCCAAGGAATAGGCGGCGCACGGCTCAGCGCATCCGCCGCCAGTTCCTCATCTATCGCAGGCTTCCACTCTCATTCCCATCAGTATTTCCACCATCGCTTCCACAACTGACGCGCAACGTGGCCAATTGGAACGGATGCAGGCTCAGCATCGCTCCTTGCGCCGTTCTTGCCACGGACGGATCACCGTCGGCAAAAGCCGCGGGCAATTCGGCATCCAGCCGCGCATCCTCCATAATGGAACACTCGCGTACCGTGGCCTTCCCCAAAGCGGCGTTGACGGCAAGTCTCGCATGAGCTTCGCCGCCGACCGCCTCATAGACGCGCAGTATCAGATCACCGGAACCGTCATCGGCAAGCTTGACCCAGTCAAGCACCATGACGCCATCCACCGGGTTGAGCTGCGCCAGCGGATCGAACGCCGGCATGGCAGGCAGCACGGCCGCGTTGAGACGGTTCGCCTCGTCAAGCACAGCCGGCATACTGGCATCCGCCACAACGTTCCACGCGAACTCATGCACGCCCTTGTCAGTGTTCGGATCGGGGTATAGCGGGGACGACAGCAACGAAAGTCGAATCATCGTGCCACGCACCGGCCCGGAAGCCGTGTTCCGGTGAATCGGCGAAACGTCGGAACCGTAGGTGCTGGCGTTGACGACCGCAGCCGCATAGCCGGCATCGGCGACGCGTACGAACCGGTGCGTGCAGCTTTCGTATTTCGCCTCGTCGGAACGTGTGTTCTTCTGAATGGGCCGTTCCACCATGCCGTACTGGCATTCGTACTGCGCCCGGTCGGCCTGGATAGCCATGGGAATGTCGACTTTGAGGAATCGTTCGGATGCCCGCCAATCCACTTTGGTCCGGAATTCAAGGCTTTTCGACTTTGCCCGCAATGTGATGCAGGCATCGATGGACACCCCGTCGGTGGTGCTGGACACGTGCACGGTGGCTCCGCCGCGTTTTGTCTCCGTCACTCGTTCCACATGCGAGTCATCGATGCCTTCGGCGCTGAGGAAGGCATCGCGCTGGATGTCCCATGCGTCCCACTCGTATGGCTCGTCGCGGAGAAGCTCGTAATGCCCGATTCCACTGCCGTCGGGCACCAGTTCGTGTCCATTATCAAGGTCGATCAGTGAACGGACCGTACCGTCTGGTGCGATGATGGCACGTAGCAAACCGTTGTCAAGTATGATTCGACCGTCGTCGCATGTCGTTGCGATGGTGGATTCATCGGCGACCGCGTCGGTGCCGTTCGCGTCATCATCCTGCGTTCCCACTGCCGCGGTGCGAGCAATCCACGAATCGCCATTCTTTGCCGTATATGGGACGATGGCCGCGTTCGATCGCATGTCGGCATCATCCCGCACCGATGCGATGGAAGCACCCGCTTCAGCGGCGATATCACGCAGTCTTGCGATGTCGCGCACGTAGTCCGCACGCGCCTGCCGATGCACCCATGCGATCGCCGATCCGGGAAGAATGTCGTGGAATTGGTTCAGCCCCATTCGAAGGAATGGTGGGGGAATTTCGTGGTGTCGTTCCATGAGATCTTCTGTGTGAGGAACCATTCGAAACCGGCACGACGTGCGATTTGCGGCCATGCCCCGCAATAACCGAAACTGTCGGGAAGCCACAGTCCTTTTGGTTCCACGCCAAGATGCTCACGGAAGTAACGCATGCCGAACGTGATCTGGCGGATCAGCGACTCACCTGTGGGCAGCATGTTATCGGATTCGACCCACATTCCGCCGACGGGAATGAATCGTCCTTCCTTGATGCGCTGCAGCATGCGCGCGAACAGGTCTGGATGTTCCTGTTCCATCCACGCATACTGTTGGGCGGAACTCATCGCGTACGTGAAATCCGGATCCTCGTCCATCAGGGCAAGCACGTTGGACACCGTGCGGGCCACTTTACGGTGGGTTTCGCGCACGGGTCACAGCCATGCGGAATCGATATGCGCATGGCCGACCGCGACATGATGGATGACGCTGGAATATGCGGGTTCGGATAATACCCCGGCAAGCTTTTCCTTGGCTGGCTCCAGAGTTCCGGCGATATCACGCTCGTCATATGTGTTGAGTGATCGTTGCAGCGCTTTGGCCAGCTGCCAATATCGAGGATCATCATCCTTGAGTTCCCTCATCAGCGAGGTGACGGTTTCCAAGTCCATCAGATAGTCGAACACGTTTTGGTTGAAAGCGCACACGTCCATTGTGGTGAGCACATAGTCGGATGGACGACCGTCGGCACGCTCCCCCAGATTCATCGGCGCGAATGGCAGGTCAGCTTCGACCGGTGGATTCGATGCGGCCTCGACATATACCGTGAAACGACCGGCATCGTCAAGCTCCACATTCGCCACGCCATTGGCATCGATAAGCGGAATCCAGCAATTGTCTGGATTCACCGCTTTGATGACGCTGCCGTCAGGGCGATAGCATAATCCTTCCGCTTGGAAGCCCGGGCCACGATGTCGTTTCCATCCCAGATCTACAACCAGTTCGACGGCTCTGCCTTTGACCGACTCACGGTCGATACGTCCACGAACCTCGAACCATGTGGTACCCCATATCGTGCCCCAGGCACCAGGAACCATGAAGTCGAGAAAATCCACTTTGTTTTCCCTGACACGGGCAAGAAAGTCGGCGCTCTGTTCGGGTTCGCCTTCATTGGCGAAAAGCGCGTAACTGACAATGCGATAATGTTTCGTGCACATATGGCACAAGTCGTTGCCGCATCACTCGACCGGCACGTCTGAGTTGCTGATCTGGAAGAAGAAACATAGCTATCCCCTTGGCACATGATTCCTATGGTGTATCCATGGTGCCACAGCACAATCTCAAATCAAAAAACATCAAAGAGAAAAGTGGTTCTCAAAGCGGACATCCGGTGGAGACTCCGGATAAGGACCTTCGACGAGCCCGAAAGGCGTTGCCGGGAGGTCCGGGAGGTGATGAAAAAACGGGGGTTCCTGGAGCGACGCCCGCCGGGAAGCCCGGAAAAAGAGCATGAAAAAAGGGACCTCCCGGGAGCCAAAGGCTCGACGGGAACCCCCAACGTTTGAAGCGGCGGCGTGCTACTCTCCCACACCCTCTCGAGTGCAGTACCATCGCCGCGCCTGGCCTTAGCTACCGGGTT